>WBZL01000449.1_pt1 | contig 46110 bp, 37 predicted proteins | sample 5204291 | NCBI WGS metagenome assembly WBZL01 (sample SAMN12344345, study PRJNA552823) | activated sludge metagenome | biome: Activated sludge suspended growth; feature: Nitrification reactor; material: Wastewater; isolation source: activated sludge from nitrification reactor of wastewater... | reverse complement strand
ACCGGGACCTGGCCGTGCGCCACCCGGCCTACGAGGGGTCGACCTCGCTCTCGAGGGTGAGCCGGGTCCCGTCGGTGAGGCCGACGGCCTCGAGGTCGCCCTGGGGCACCTCGACCGTGTACCGGTAGGTCACGCCCGGCTCGTAGACGGGGCAGTCGGGCACGTCGTCGCAGGGCGCCATGTCGGTGGTGGCCACGACCGTGCCGGTGCCGTCGAGGTACGCGATCGACAGCGGGGTGGGCGTGTTGCGCATCCAGAAGCCGCCCTGGGTGTCGCCGGGGAAGGCGAACAGCATCCCCGGATAGCCCTCGAGGTCGGTGACCTCCATCAGACCGCGGGCCCGCTGCGCCTCGGTCTGGGCCAGCAGCAGGCACCGCTCGGTGCCGCCGACGGTCACGAGCACCTCGCCGAAGTCCCCGAACGGCTCGAGGTCGGCGCAGGCCCCACCGGGCGCCGCCGTGCCCCCCGCGGGGTCGTCGGGCCCCGTCGCCGTCGTGGTGGTCCGGCCCGACCGCCCGTCGGCCGAGTCGTCGCCGTCGCTGCCGCAGGCGGTGAGCAGGGCCACGACGACCAGTGCGCCGGCGAGGGCGACGGCGGGCCGGGCGGCGCGGCGGCGGGGCACCCGGCCATACTGCCCGGTGTGATCGACGTCGTCGTGGCAGTGCTGGCGGTCCTCGCCGGCGTCGCCGCGTGGAGCGTGACCGAATACATCATCCACCGGTGGTTCATGCACGCCGAGCTGGGTCCGGCCATCGCCGCCCGCGGGCACCTCGACCACCACCGCCACCCCACCCGCCGGCCCCTCGCCTCCCCCCTCTCGCTGGTCGCCACGGTGGTCGTCGGACTGGGCGTCGTCTCGCCCGCCGGCGCGCTGTTCGCCGCGATGGTCGGTGCCCCCTGGTGGACCGGGGCGCTCGCCGGCGTCGTCGGCATCGCCTCCTACCTCGTCTATGAACGGGTCCACTTCCGGTCCCACTTCCGGCCGGCGACCACCCGGTACGCCCGCTGGCAGCAGCGGCGCCACCTCGCCCACCACGCCAGCGCCGGCACCACGAACTTCGGGGTCACCAGCCCCGTCTGGGACTGGGTGTTCCGCACCTACGAGCCGGTGCCCGCCGACGCCTCGTTCCCGGCCCGCCTCACCGCGTTCTCGACCCCGTGACCGGGGCCGACCCGCTCGGCGAGGTCGCCGCCCGCGTCGAGCCCGGGCCCGGTCGGACGCAGGTGGTGGCGGTGGCCGGCGCCGTCGCGGTCGGCAAGTCCACCATCGCCGCCGACCTCGCCGGGCGCCTGCGCGCCGTCGGCGCGGCGGTCGAGGTGCTGAGCACCGACGGCTTCCTCTGGCCCAACACCGTGCTCGAGGCCCGCGGCCTGCTCGACCGCAAGGGTCGGCCCGAGACGTACGACCTCGACCGCCTCGACGCGCTCGTCGACGCGGCGCGGGCCGGTGACCCCACGCTGTCGGCGCCGGTCTACTCCCACCAGCGCTACGACGTGCTCGACGAGCCGCGCTCGTTCGCCCGCCCCGACGTGCTGGTGGTCGAGGGCGTGGTCGCCCTGCAGCGCCGCTTCGGCGACCTCGGGGTCTACGTCGACGCCGCCGTCGCCGACATCGAGGCGTGGTTCGTGGCCCGCATGCACGACCTGGTGCGCGAAGGCACCGATGACCCCGAGTCGTTCTACGCCGGGTGGGCCGACCTCGGCCCGGACACCGTCACCGAGCTGGCGGTGGCGGTGTGGACCGAGGTGAACCTCCCGAACCTGGTCGAGGACATCGCCCCGAGCGCGGCGCGCGCCGACGTGGTGGTGCACAAGGGCCCGGACCACGCCATCCGGGCCCTCACCTGGCAGCCCTAGTCGGGCCCGACGCGGTCGAGCCCGATCGGGTCAGGCCCCCGGGGGCGGGGTGGAGCCGTAGAGCTCCAGCGACTCGGCCACCTCGTCGCTGACGTGGTAGCTCTCGTCGTCGGCCGGGAAGCGGCCGGTGCGCACGTCCTCGGCGTAGGCGGCCATGGCGGCCACTGCGTCGGCCTTCTGGTCGGCGTAGCGGCGCACGAACTTGGGCGCGACGCGGTCCTCGATGCCGAGCAGGTCGTGGTACACGAGCACCTGGCCGTCGCAGTGCGGCCCGGCGCCGATGCCGATGGTGGGCACGTCGACCGCGGCGGTGACCATGGCGGCCACCACGTCCGGGACGCCCTCGAGCACGATGGCGAAGCAGCCGGCGTGGGCCAGGGCCTTGGCCTCGGCCACCAGCTCCAGCGCGGCCTCGGCCTCCTTGCCCTGCACCTTGAAGCCGCCCATGGCGTGCACCGACTGCGGGGTGAGGCCGATGTGGCCCATGACCGGGATCTCGGCGGCGACGATGGCCTCGATCATCGGGAGGCGCTTGCGGCCACCCTCGAGCTTCACGCTCTGGGCGCCGGCGCGGATCAGGGCGGCGGCGTTGCGCACCGTCTCCTCGACCGAGACGTGGTAGCTCATCCAGGGCAGGTCGCCCACGATCAGCGAGCGGGGCTTGGCCCGGGCCACGGCGGCGGTGTGGTGGGCCATGTCCTCGACGGTCACCTGCAGGGTGTCGTCGTAGCCCAGCACCACCATGGCGAGGGAGTCGCCCACGAGGATCAGGTCGACCCCCGCCTCGTCCGCGATGCGGGCACCCGGCGCGTCGTACGCCGTCACCATCACCAGCGGATCTGCCCCCCGCGCGACCTTGCGGGCGCGCACGGCAGGTGCGGTCAGCTTCGCGTTGCTCACGATGAGCCTCCTTCCCGTCCAGCGCCCCTCGGCTGCCGGCGGTACGGGGAAATACTACCCCTGGGCGGGTTCGCGCGGGCCAAATCCGCGGGTCGTCACGGAGGTGACACCCACTCGCAACGAGCGGGTGCGCGCCGTCAGGCGTCCTCGTGGGGGTACTGGGTGCGGCAGGCGAAGCACCAGTGCTCGACCTCGTCCTGCACGTCCGCCCGACCGGGCGTGTCCCACGCCTCGGGCGTCACGTAGACGCGGTGCACGGCGGAGAGCTCCTCGTCGTCACGCCCGCACGAGGTGCAGGCGGCCGGCACCGGGCCGCCGGGCGCGGCGGTGCCCTCGCTCACGGGCCGGCGCCCGCGCCACCCGCCGGGGGCGAGCGCTCCGCGCCCACGACCTCCCCGAGTCCGACGCCCACGCCGCCCGGCGCGGCGATCGTGGTCGGCGGGACGGTGGCCGGTGTCGTGGTCGGGGGCGTGGTGACGGGTGGGTCGGTGACGGGCGGGGTGGTCACGGTCACCGGGGTGTCGGGGATCGTGGCCGTCACGGGGGTGTCCGTGCCGCCGGCGACGGCGCCGCCGGGCAGGGCCTCGTCGCTGAAGTCCTTGCCGGCCGGGAAGTCCGTCACGTTGGCCAGCTCGCAGTTGGGGTTGATGAGCCCCTCGTCGCCGACGCGCTGCATGAAGTCGTGCCACATCTGCGCGGGCAGCCGGCCGCCCTCCTGGCGCTCGCCGTGGACGCTGTTCATCGGGAGCACGGGCTGGCCGTCGAAGCCGGGGTAGCCCATCCAGACCGAGGCCACGAAGTTGCAGCGGAAGCCGACGAACCAGGCGTCCTTGTTGTTCTGGGTGGTGCCGGTCTTGCCCGCGACGTCGACGCCGTCGAGCCGGGCCCGGGTGGCGGTGCCGTTGGTGACCACGCCCCGCATGGCGGTGGTGGTGATGTCGGCGATCTCGGGGGTCAGGACCTGCTGGCCCTCCTCGGGGGCCGACCAGATGACGTTGCCGTCGGCGTCCTCGACCCGGGTGATCACCTGCGGCTCGTAGTGCGTGCCGTGGTTCATGAACGTCGAGTAGGCCGAGGCCATGTCGAGCGGGGAGACCTCGCCGGCGCCCAGCACGATCGACGGCACCTCGGGCAGCTCGGCGGTGATGCCCATCTGCTCGGCGGTCTGGATCACGTTGTGGGCCCCGAGCTTGAGCATCAGGGTGGCGAAGAACATGTTCGACGAGTGGGGCAGCGCCGTCATCATGTTGTAGTTGCCGCCACCGCCGGAGACCCGCCAGGTGCCACCGCCGGCGCCGTAGTCCGAGAGGTTGAACGCGGCGCTGCCGGGCACGGTCATCCGGGCTTCGGCGGAGTAGCCCTCGCGCAGGGCGGCGGCGATGGCGAAGGGCTTGAACGACGAGCCCGGCTGGCGGCCCGAGCCGCCGCCCTCGACGCCGACCGCGAGGTTCACGGACTGGTTGGCGAAGTCGGTGCCGCCCATCATCGCCCGCACCCGGCCGCGGTCGTCGAGGGCCACGATCGAGGCGGCGGGGTCGCCGGGCAGGTCGAGGGTCTGGGTGACCGTGTCGTAGGCGGCCTGTTGCACGGGGAGGCTGAGCGTCGTGTACACCCGCAGGCCGCCGCCGTAGACCTGGTCCTCGCCGAACTGCTCGACGAGGCGCTGACGGACGTACTCGGCGAAGTACTCGGTGCCGTGCTCGTGGTCGCGGACCGTGCCGAGGGTGGTGGCCGGCGATCGCGACACGATGTTGCGCGAGGCGAAGAGGTCGTCGACCTCCCAGCCCTCGGCCTTGGCCGCCCGGGATTCCTCCCGGGTGATGTAGCCCTCCTCGACCATCGCGTTGAGCACGGTGTTGCGCCGCCGGGTGGCCTCCTGCGGTCGGCGCTGGGCGTCGGCGCTCTCGGGGGCCCGGATGAGACCGGCGAGGTAGGCGACCTGGGCCAGCTCGATGGACGAGAACTCCCCGGTCGTGTTGTCGAGGCCGTCGAGCTCCTGGATGTCGTGGCGGAAGTAGGCCTGCGCCGCGGCCTGGATGCCGTAGGCGCCCCGCCCGAAGTAGATGGTGTTCAGGTAGCGGGTGAGGATCTCCTCCTTGGAGAGCTCGTCGTCGACCCGCACGGCCAGGATCGCCTCGCGCAGCTTCCGGGTGATCGAGCGCTCCCGGGTCAGGTAGACGTTCTTCACGTACTGCTGGGTGATGGTCGAGCCACCCTGGGTGACCCGCTCCTCGCTGGCGTTGGCCATCACCGCGCGGGCGATGCCGACCGGGTCGATGCCACCGTGCTGGAAGAAGTCGCGGTCCTCGGCCGAGATGACCGCCTCCACCACCACGTCGGGCAGGTCCTCGTAGGTGATGTTGACGCGGTCCTCGTCGCCCTTGAGCTTGAAGTCGGCGTTCTCGGGCCCGCACTCCTCGGTGGTCTGGGAGAAGCAGACGAAGGTCGTCTGGCGCAGGTCGTCGTTGGCCGCGGGGAGCTTGACCTGGGACAACACCCAGAACGCACCGGCCGCGCCGCCGACCACGAGCAGCAACGCCAGGTAGAACACGCGCCGCATCCGCCAGAGCACGCTGCGCTTGCGGAGCTTCTTGAGCTTGCCGCGCTTGGTCAGGCGCATCCCCTCGGGGATGTCCGGGGCGGTGGTGCCGGGTTGGCTCATCGGGGGTTCACGGCCGGTCGGTGGGGGTGCAGGTGGCGGCAGTCCGCCGTGGCGCCGCAACGAGATCGTAATGGGGGCATCGGGGTGTTCCACGTCGCGGACGGCCGGGGAGTTCCCGACACCCCGCCCGCCGTGGCCCCGTGACCGCTCAGAGCGGGAAGACCCGGGCCAGGTGGTTCCAGCTGCAGTTCGGGCAGACCTCGACGACGTAGCAGGTGAGGTCGCCCTTGCGCTTGGCCAGCTTGGCGAGCTCGCCCTTCTGGCTCACGCAGCGGCCGTAGGCCGGCAGGCGCGGCCCGAACACGTAGGAGACCAGGACGACCTGGACCTCCTCGCAGATCGGGCACGTCATCGACGTGGGCTCGCCCAGCTCTCGGGCGGCCCGCACCAGCTCGGGGTGGGCGTCGCACACCTCGTGCTCGGCGAGCCGGCCCTTCTTGAACTCGCTGACGAGGGCGTGACGGGCCAGGCGGTAGTCGATGGTGCCGGCACCGCCGGGGGCGGCGCCCTGGATGGACTCCGGCCGGAACGTCACCCCGCAGAGGTTAGAGGGGTGCCCCGGCCGCTGCGCCCCCGAGCGGGGGTGACGGGTGCGGGTGGCCGGCGGGGCGCCGGCGGGGCCGGACGGGGGGCCGGCTCCGCCCCCGGCCGTGCCCGCTCCCGGTTCCGCCGCCGGGGAGGGGCGCCGTCGGCGCCGGGGGCGGGCCCGCCAGGGGTTCCCGCTTCGGGCACGACGGTGCCCGGCGGCGGTAACGGCGGGGTATCAGGCGGGCAACGCCGCCGGCACCAGGTGGCGGTGCACGGCCCAGCGCTCGTCCATGGTCAGCACGCCGTCGCGGCGGCCGAGCACGTAGACGCCGGCGTCGGTGAGGGGGCGGGGGCCGAAGGCCACGCAGTGGTGGCCGGCGGCGACGACGTCGTCGGTGGTGAGGCGGCGCTCGGCCACGAAGGCCCGGATGGTGGAGCAGAGCTCGTCCATGGCCGCCCCGGGCAGCACGCCGGGCTCGGGGCGGACGAGGGTGAGGCGCTCGCCACCGGGGCCGGGACCCAGGTGGAGGGCGACGTCGACGTCGATGGCGGCGACCAGGTCGTGGAGCTGGCGCTCGACCGCCTCGAAGCGGGGGGCCGAGGCGGGGTGGACCGACCGGGCCCGGCGGGCGCCCCGGGGCAGCAGGGGCAGCGGCGGTGGGGCCGGGTCGGTGGCGGTGAGCGGGCGGCGGGCGCGGGCGGGGGCGCCGACGGCGGCGACGTCCAAGCCGAACAGCACGGTCAGCGGCCCGGCCTGGCCCTGGTCGGGGCCGGCGTCGCCGAGGATGTCACCGAGGCCCCGGCCGAGGCCCGACTGGGCCTCGTCGTCGTCCACCGGCCGCACGGGATCGGGCTGGTCCGCCATGGCGGCCATGGTCACACAACCGCCGGGTCGGCGGGCGGACCGTCGCCGAGGGGCCCACGGGTGGGCTCGAGCCGCACGATCACCGACTTGGACGTGGGCGTGTTGCTCGCCTCGGCGGTGCTGTCGAGGGGCACCAGCACGTTGGCCTCGGGGAAGTATGCCGCGCACGTGCCCCGGGCCACCGAGTAGGCGACGACCCGGAAGCGCTCGGCCCGGCGGGGCTCGAGGCCGGGCCCGTCGGGCTCCCCCACGAGGTCGACGTGGTCACCGCCGGCGAGACCGAGGGCGGCCAGGTCGTCGGCGTGGGCGAAGACCACGCGCCGGCCCTGGTGGATGCCCCGGTAGCGGTCGTCGAGGCCGTAGATGGTGGTGTTGAACTGGTCGTGCGACCGGATGGTCTGGAGCAGGAGGTGGCCGTCGGGCACCTCGAGCACCTCGAGCGGGTTCACGGTCAGCCGCCCCTTGCCCGTGGCGGTGGGGAACGTCCGGGAGTCGCGCACCGGGTGGGGCAGGGCGAAGCCCTCGGGGGCGGCCGAGCGCTCGTTGAAGCGGTCGAAGCCGGGCACGACCGCCTCGATGTGGTCCCGGATGGCCGAGTAGTCGTCGGCGAAGCCGGCCCAGTCGACCGTGCTGCGGTCACCGAGCGTCGCGGCGGCCAGGCGGGTGACGATGGCGACCTCGCTGAGCAGCTGCGGCGAGGCGGGGGCGAGCCGGCCCCGGCTGGCGTGGACCATGCCCATCGAGTCCTCGACCGTGACGTACTGCTCGCCACCGGCCTGGTGGTCGCGCTCGGTGCGGCCGAGGCACGGGAGGATCAGCGCGGTGTCGCCCACCACGGTGTGGGACCGGTTGAGCTTGGTGGAGACGTGGGCGGTCAGGCGGCACCGGGCCAGCGCCGCGCTCGTCACCTCGGTGTCGGGGGCGGCGGACACGAAGTTCCCCCCGAGGCCGAAGAAGACGTCGACCTCCCCGTCACGCATGGCGCGGATGGCGTCCACCACGTCGAGGCCGGGCTCGCGGGGCGGCTCGAAGCCGAACTCGTCGCGCAGCGCGTCCAGGAAGGCGGCCTTGGGCTTCTCGTAGATGCCCATGGTCCGGTCGCCCTGCACGTTGCTGTGACCCCGCACCGGGCACACACCGGCGCCGGGCCGGCCGACGTTGCCCCGCAGCAGGCAGAAGTTCACGATCTCGCGGATCGTCGGCACCGAGTTGCGGTGCTGGGTGAGGCCCATGGCCCAGCACACGATGATCCGGTCGGCGGCGAGGACGAGCTCGAGGGCCTCGTCGATCTGGTCTCGGGTCAGGCCCGTGGCCCGGTCGACGGCATCCCAGTCGAGGCCGGCGAGGTGGGCGGCGAGCTCGTCGAGGCCGTCGCAGTGCTCGTCGAGGAAGGCGCGGTCGATCGCGGTGGGATCGGTCTCCGACCGCTCGAGCAGCCGCCGGTTGAGGGCCTGGAAGAGGGCCAGGTCACCGTTGACCCGGATCTGCAGGAAGAGGTCGGCGAGGGCGGTGCCCCGGCCGAGGACCTTGGTGGGCCGCTGCGGGTTCTTGAACCGGAGCAGCCCGGCCTCCGGCAGCGGGTTGACCGCCACGACCTTGGCCCCGTTGTCCTTGGCCCGCTCCAGGGCGGTGAGCATGCGCGGGTGGTTGGTGCCGGGGTTCTGGCCCACGACGAAGATCAGGTCGGCGTGCACCAGGTCGTCGAGGGTGACGCTGCCCTTGCCGACGCCGATCGTCTCGGTCAGGGCGACGCCGCTCGACTCGTGGCACATGTTCGAGCAGTCGGGCAGGTTGTTCGTGCCGAACTGGCGCACGAAGAGCTGGTAGGCGAAGGCGGCCTCGTTGCTCGTTCGCCCCGACGTGTAGAAGACGGCGCGGTCGGGGTCGTCCACCCGGTCGAGCTCGGCGGCGAGGAGCCCGAAGGCGTCGTCCCACGAGATCGGCTCGTAGCGGTCGGCGCCCGGGCGCTTGACCATCGGCTCGGTGAGCCGGCCCCGGCTGCCCAGCCAGTGGTCGCTGGCGGCGGCCAGCTCGCTGATGGGGTGGGCGGCGAAGAACTCCCGGCCGATCCGGCGGGTCGTGGCCTCCTCGGCCACCGCCTTCATGCCGTTCTCGCAGAACTCGGCGTGGCTGCGGCCGCCCGGCGCGTCCTCGGGCCACGCGCAGCCCGGGCAGTCGAACCCGTCGGCCTGGTTGAGTTGCAGCAGCGTCTTCGTGCCGCGGCGCACGCCCATCTGGGCCAGGGCCATCCGCGAGCCGGCCACGACGCCGGGCAGCCCGGCCGCCGACGCCTTGGCCTCGCCGACCACGAGCCGCTCGTCGCCCCGGTCGACGTCGTCACCGTCGTTCGCGCTCACGTGCCCGACGCTACCCACGCCGGCCCGGGTCAGTCCCAGGTGAGGGTGGCGGTGCCGCCGGCACCGTGGAAGCCGTCGAGGGCGATGCGGTAGGTCGTACCGGCGGTGGCGAGGACGCCGGTGCGGGCGCCGAGCTCGCAGGTGTCGTCGTCGCCGGCGAGCCGGGTCAGGCCGCCGAGCGCCGAGCCCGTGTACACGGCGAGCACCGTGTCGTGGTCGCTGCCGCAGGACGAGAAGGTGACCGGGCCGTCGGCGGGGGCGGTCCAGGTGAACCACACCGAGTGCGAGGCGGCATCGCCGTCGTGGGCGGGCTCGCCGGGCTCCGCGGTCGCCGTGGCGGTGACCACCTCGAGGGTGCCGCCGGCGGGGGCGAGCGTGCGCGGGGCGGCGAAGGCGTCGGACACCGGCACCCCGACGAGCTGGCGCCGCAGGACGAGGTCGCCCTGCGCCCCGCCGTAGCCGCCCACCGCGACGTAGTAGGTGGTGCCCGCCGCGGAGGCGAACCGCACCCGGCTGCCCGTGCCACACGAGTCGTCGTCGGCGCCGACCTCGGTGAGACCGGCGATCGCGGGATCCGTGGCCGGGCCGGCGTAGACCGCGAGCACCGTGTCGAACCCGCTGGCGCAGGTGTCGACCGCCAGCGCGGCGGTGATGCCCGCGGTCCAGCGGTACCAGACCGTCCGCGTGGCGACCGCCTCGGCGTGCTCGCCCTCGCCCGCCTCGACCGTGGCCCGCCGGTTCGCCCCGGTCGTGGTGCCGGTGGCCCCGGTGAGGGCCTGCGCCGCGGCCAGCGCGTCGTTGGCCGGTGGGGGCGGCGGCGCCGTGGTCGTGGTGGTGGTCGACGTGGAGGTGGTCGTCGAGGTCGAGGTCGAGGTGGTCGAGGTCGTGGTGGTGCTGGTCGTGCGCGCCACGGTGAAGGTGCACGTGACCTTCGCCCCGGCGGCCAGCGCCACCCGGGCCCGGCCGCGCGACGGCTCGCCCTCCCCGACCGGGGTGCAGGCCACCGCGGTGACGGCGAAGCCCGACGGCGGCCGGGCGACCACCCGGTAGGTGCCGCCGGTGAGGTCGGCGGCCCGGAAGCGGCGGCCGAGGGCGGGGTCGGCGTCGTCGTCGAGGGCGAAGGTGCGACACGGTGCCGTCCCCCGGCACAGCGAGAAGCCCACGTCGTGGCGGCCGTCGGGCACGACGTCGAGCTTGGTCACCAGGATCGCCCGGGTGCGGGCCGCCGCTCGCTCCGCGGGCGCGGCGGCGACGTCCGGGGTGGTGGCCGCGGGCGCCTCGGCCGCCTCGACCGGCGCGACCGCCGCGGGCACGGCGGGGTCGGCGCCGTCGAACACGACCGCCGCCACCTTGGCGAACACCGTGGGGTCGGTGAGCAGGTCGTTGTGGGCGAGGCCGTCGAACACCACGTTGGCGGCACCCTCGAGCTCGGTCGACACCGAGGGGGTGATGATCTGGTCGGCGGTCGAGCGGACCGTGGTCCAGTCGACCTGGCCCGGGGTCTCGTCGCCGGCGTTCAAGGTGTCGAGGAACGACGAGCCGACCGCGATCTCCGGGCACCCGTCCTCGCCCGGGAACAGGAGGCAGGTGACGGTGATGTTGGTGCCGTGGTTGGGCCCGGCCAGCGACACCCAGTCGTCGACGACCCGCCGGCACGGCCCGAAGCTGATGCACCAGCGGGTCGGGAGCGCGCCCATCGAGTGGGCGACCACGTCGACGCGGGCGGCGCCGGTCTCGAGGCGCACGCCGGTCACGAAGGCGGCGAAGTCGTCGGCGGACTCGACGTTGGACTGCCGGGAGTCGTAGTTGAAGGCCCAGAGCCGGTCGTCGGGCACGCCGGCGTCGCGGAAGCGCTGGAGCATCGTGGTGAAGGCCGCGCTCGAGTCGTGCAGGCCGTGCACGAACACGATCGGTTCGAGCCCCGGCGGCGACGGCTGCGGGCGCGCCGCCGCAGGTGAAACCTGGGCGACGGTCACGGCGAGGAGCGCGACGAGCGCGCCGAGCGCGACCGGTGCGAGCGCCGTCGTCCCCCGCCACGTGCCCGTTCGGGCCCCCCTCCGCCGCATGCGCCTCCGCCACGAACCTCCGCCGGGGCGGCCCCGTCCCGGCCGCCGAAGGTCAGAAGATAGTCAGGTGACCGCCAGGCGCTCGGGTCGGAGCCGGCCCGCGCCGCCGACCGGGTGCAGGCAGGCCCGCCGCACCTCGACCAGCAGGTCGTCGCGGTCCGACCGCCGGGCCTCGCACTCGGCCGCCGCGAGCAGGTCGCGCGCCTCGCCGGGGTGGCCGCGCCGTCCCTCGTCGGCCGCCAGGTACAGCAGCAGGGCGCAGCGTCGCTCCACCCTGGTCGTGGGCTCGGTCACGGCTTCCCCCTCGTGCTCGCCGGCACCCGTCTCTCCGTGCCCCTCCCATCGGCGCGGCGCCGGCGCGGTGAAGGCCACCCCCACACAAGGGTGCGATCGCGCCCCCTCGGTGGGGCTGCCACACTGGTCGACCATGACCGACACCGACGCCGCCGGGGGGCCGCCGTCGACGGACCGCCCCCAGACCTCGACCCGCGACCACGACGCCCTCACCGAGCGCCTGAGCGCGTGGCTCGCCGCCAGGCCCGGCTTCACCCACGGGGTCGTCCGGGAGCTGGCCGCGCCGTCCACCAACGGCATGTCGAGCGAGACCCTGCTCTTCGACGCCGAGTGGACCGACGCCGAGGGCGACCACCACGACCGCTGCGTGGCCCGCCTCGAGCCCGAGATGACCGCGGTGCCGGTCTTCCCGACCTACGACCTCGAGCTGCAGTACCGGGTGATGAACCTGGTGGGCGAGCGCACGAGCGTCCCCGTCCCCCGCACGCTGTGGTTCGAGCCCGACCGCGGCGCGGTGGGCTCGCCCTTCATCGTCATGGGCCGCGTCGACGGCGTCGTGCCGCCCGACGTGATGCCCTACCCCTTCGGCGACAACTGGCTCTTCGACGCCCATCCCGACGACCAGCGCCGCCTCCAGGACCGCTCGGTCGCGGTGCTGGCCGAGCTCCACTCCCTCGAGGCCACCGACGAGGAGCTGGCGTTCCTCGACACCAAGGCGCCGGGCGACACCCCGCTGCGCCGCCACGTGAACGGCCAGCGGGCCTTCTACGACTGGACCCGTGGCGCCGGCACCCCCGACGAGATCCGCCTCCCCGTGATCGAGGCCACCTTCGACTGGCTCGACGAGCACTGGCCGGAGGACGAGGGCGAGACCGTCATCTCCTGGGGCGACGGCCGCATCGGCAACATGATCTACCGGGACTTCGAGCCCGTGGCCGCCCTCGACTGGGAGATGGCCGCCCTCGGCCCCCGTGAGCTCGACCTGGCCTGGATGATCTTCATCCACCGCTTCTTCCAGGACCTCGCCGAGGAGTACGGCATGCCGGGGATGCCGAGCTACCTGCACCGCGACGACGTGGCCGCCACCTACGAGTCCCTGTCCGGCCACACCGCTCGCGACCTCGACTGGTACCTGATGTACGCGGCCCTGCGCCACGGTGTGGTGATGACCCGCACCGCGCAGCGGGGCGTGCACTTCGGCGAGCGCGACGCCCCGGAGGACCCCGACGACTACGTGATGCACCGGCGCACGATCGAGCGAATGCTCGCCGGCACCTACTGGGACAGCATCTGAGCGACCCCCCGGGCCGTCCGGTCAGGACGACGCTGCGGTCAGCGCCGCTCGTCGGTGGTGAGCGGCAGGCCGAGGGCGGCGACGAGGCCCTCGGGGTCGTCGACGCTCACGTCGAGCTCACGTAGGCGCACCGGCCAGCCGACCACCCGAGCGGGCTGGCGCGGCTCGATCCCCAGGACCACGATCCCGTGGGAGGACCCGTTCACGAGCCAGCGACCCCGCCAGCCGTGGGCGCCCCAGCTGAGCACCCGGCGGTGGGAGCGGCTCACGCTGCGGACGGCCGACCGGGCGACCCGGCCGCGGAAGCCGACGCCGTAGTGCACGACCACGGCGTCATCATCGACCTCGACTGCCGCGTTCCACGCGCCGAGCGGTGCCGCCAGAAGACGCATGACCGGGTTCTGGCGGATGGAGAAGACCTGCGGGGTCGTGGCCGCGCCCACGGCCCGAGCCTACGGCGCACGCGAGACTCCTCCGGTGCGCCTGGCCACGACCGTCCCGACCGCGGACCCTCGCCGGATGGGGGCGCTGTTCGCCGAGCTCGAGGTGCTCGGCTACGACACCGCCTTTTCGTTCGAGGCCAAGCACGACCCGTTCCTGCCGCTCGCCGTCGCCTCGACCACGACCACCGCCGTCCGCCTCGGCACCGCCGTCGCCATCGGCTTCGCCCGCAACCCGATGGTGCTCGCCAACACCGGCTACGACCTGCAGGTGCTGACCGGGGGCCGCTTCGTACTCGGCCTCGGCACCCAGGTGCGGCCCCACATCGAGCATCGCTTCGGCGAGACCTGGTCGCACCCGGCGGCCCGGCTCGGCGAGCTGGTGCGCGCCATCAAGGCCATCTGGGCGTGCTGGGAGGGCGAGGCCCCGCTCGACTTCCGGGGCCGCTTCTACGACCACACGCTGATGATCCCGGCCTTCGACCCGGGCCCGAACCCGTTCGGGCCGCCGCCGGTCTTCACGGGCGGCGTCGGCCCCCGGGTGACCGAGGTCGCCGGCGAGGTGGCCGACGGGTTCCTCGTCCACCCCTTCCACACCCCCGGCTCGCTGCGGGCGACGACGCTGGCCGCGCTCGAGCGGGGCCTCGACCAGTCGGGCCGCACCCTGGAGGACTTCGAGGTGGTCGTGGTGACCATGGTCGTGACCTGGGACGAGGGCGACGGCGACGCCGAGGCCGCCGCCCGGGCGTCGCTGGCCGACCAGCTCGCGTTCTACGGCTCGACGCCGGCCTACGCCCCGACCCTCGAGGCCGCCGGCCTCGGCGACCTCCACCCCGAGCTGAACCGGCTCTCCAAGGAGGGGCGCTGGACGGAGATGGCGGCGCTCGTCCCCGACTCGTTCGCGGAGGCGGTGGCGGTGGTGGGGCCGCGACCGACGATCGCCGCCCGGCTCGCCGAGCGGGTCGAGGGACTGGGCCTGCCCCGGGTGACCGCGAGCCTGGTCAACAACCGCCACCCCGATCCGGGCCACTTCGGCGACGTCGTGGCGGCCCTGCGGGCGATGGGTCACGGGGCATGAGCCCCGACCCGATCCGTTCTGGGACCACCGTGGCGGCGCCACCGCCGCCAGCGTGGTCCCGGAACGAGTGGGGTGGGCGCCGCGGGGGGCGAACGTGAGCGGCACGGCGCCCGTCGGCGGCGGGGTGCTGGTGGTGGGGAGCGTCAACGTCGACCTCACCGTGGTGGCCGAGCACCTCCCCCGGCCGGGCCACACGGTGAGCGGCGGGGTGCTGCACCGGGGCCACGGGGGCAAGGGCGGGAACCAGGCCACCGCGGCGGCGCGGGCGGGGTCCGCCGTGCGCTTCGTCGGTGCGGTCGGGCACGACGCCGACGGTGACGCCGTGGTGGCGGCGCTGACCGCCGAGGGGATCGACGTGGCCGGGGTCGCCCGGGTCGACGCGCCAACGGGCACGGCGCTGATCTGCGTCGACGCCGCCGGCGAGAACCAGATCGCGGTCGCGCCCGGCGCCAACGGGCGGATCACCGCCGAGGGGGTCGACCCCACCGGCGCCGCGGTCGTGGTGGCCCAGCTCGAGGTGCCGGTGCCGGTCGTCGGCGACGTGTTCGCCCGGGCCCGGGCGGCCGGCGCCCGGACCGTGCTGAACGCCGCGCCCGTCCACCCCGGCCGGGAGGACGCCATCCGCGGGCTGCTCGAGGTGGTGGACGTGCTCGTCGTCAACGAGCACGAGCTCGACGCCCTCGCGCCCGGGGAGGGCGCCGTGGTCGAGCGGGCGGCGGCGCTCGGCCGGTCGGCCCCGGCGGCGTGCGCCGTGCTCGTGAGCCGGGGAGCCGCCGGCGTGGCGTGGGTGCCCCCGGACGGGCCGGCGGTCGAGCTCACCGGCCACGTGGTGGACGCGGTCGACACGGTGGGCGCCGGCGACGCACTCTGCGGTGCGCTGGCCGCCGGTCTGGCCCTCGGCCTCGACGACGTGACCGCCGTGACCCGGGCCAACGCCGCCGGGGCGCTCGCCGCCACCCGCCCGGGCGCCCGCTCGTCCCCCACCGCCGCCGAGGTCGACGCCCTCCTCGTCACCCGCGACGATGGGTGACGTGAGCGAGCGGCCCGCGCTGATCCTCGACTGCGACCCGGGCCACGACGACACCGTCGCCATCGTCGTCGCCGCGGCCCACGCGGAGCTCGTGGGCATCACGACGGTGAGCGGCAACGCCCCCCTCACCGACGTGACCCGCAACGCGCTCGCCGTCGCCGAGCTCTTCGCCCTGGACGCGCCGGTGCACGCCGGCAGCCCTCGTCCCCTGGTGGCGCCGGCCCGCCACGCCGCCGAGGTGCACGGCGCGTCCGGGCTCGGAGGCACCTCCCTCCCCGCGCCGACCCGGGCCGTCGGCGCCGCCCACGCGGTCGAGTTCCTGCTCGAGGCGACCCGGGCCCGGCCTGGCTGCTGGCTGGTGCCGGTCGGGCCGCTCACCAACATCGCCCTCGCGCTGCGCCTCGACCCGACCCTGCCCGACCGCATCGCCGGGATCTCCCTGATGGGCGGCGGCGCGAACACGGGCAACGTGACCGCCACGGCCGAGTTCAACGTGTGGGCCGACCCCGAGGCCGCCGCCATCGTGTTCGAGGCCGGCGCGTCGGTGCCGCTGCGCATGGCCGGCCTCGACGTCACCCACCAGGTGCGCATACACGGCGAGGACGGCGACCGCCTCCGCGCCACCGGCACCGATCGGGGCGCGTTCCTCGCCGACCTGCTCGCCTACTACGGCCGCAGCGGCCGGGGTGGCGACCGGGCGCCGGCGGGCAGCCCCATGCACGACCCCCTCGCCGTGCTGGCGGTCACCCATCCCGACCTGTTCACCCACGAGCGCCGGCCGGTGCACGTCGAGCTCGCCGGCACGACCCGCGGGATGACCGTGGTCGACACCCGGCCCTACGCGCCCGCCGATGCCGCCAGCTGCGACGTGGCCGAGGCGGTCGACGCCGAGGTGGTCCGCACCCTCATCCTCGACACCCTCCTCGCCGCCTGCACCTGACCCGGGCGCCGGCGGTCACGGCGTCGGCTGGTTCGGCTCGCGCCCGGCGGCCCGGTAGATCGCGTCGATGACCGCCATGTTGGCGATGGCGTCGTCGACCCCGGTGGGGAAGGGGGTGCCGTCGCGCACCGCGGCGACGAACGCGGTCAGCTGGTGGGAGTACGTCGTGCCCGGCCAGGGCTTCTCGACCCTCGTGCCGGCGCTCGTCTGGACCTTGAGCCGGCCGAGCAGCGGCGGCATGAGGGGGTTCTGGGCCTTGAGCACGCCCTCGCTGCCCTCGACCCGCAACCAGATCGCCGCCACCCGGCGCGACCACATGGAGCAGGTGACCTCGCCGGTGGGGCCGTCGGGGAAGGCCAACCGGGCCCGGGTGGCGCGGTCGACCCCGCCCCACCCCTCGTCGGACTCGGCGGACACCACCTCGGGCTCCGTGCCGACGACGGTGCGGACCCAGTGGATCGGGTAGCAGCCGGCGTCCATCAGCGCCCCGCCCGCGAGGGGGACCGACCAGCGGATGTCGCCCTTGCGGGGCAGCGGGAAGCAGAAGGCACCGGCCACGTGGCGGAGCTCGCCGAGCTCGCCGCTGCGCACGATCTCGAGGAGGCGGGCGGTCATCGGGTGGTAGCGCCAGTGGAAGGCCTCCATCAGCACCCGGTCGGTGCCCCGGGCCACCTCGGCGACGGCGCGGGCCTCGTCGGCGTTCGCGGTGAACGGCTTCTCGCAGAGCACGTGCTTGCCCGCCTCGAGCGCCGCGACCGTCCACCGCCCGTGCAGCCCGTTCGGGAGCGGGTTGTAGACGGCGTCGACGTCGGGATCGCCGAGCAGCGCCTCGTACGTGTCGTGGACGCGGTCGATGTGGTGCTTGGTGGCGAAGGCCGTCGCCCTGTCCCGATCACGGGCCGCGACCGCGAGGACCTCGGCGCCGGACGAGGTCGCGGCCGGCTTGATCAGGGCGTTCGGCGCGATGGCCGCGGCGCCGAGGATCCCGAAGCGCAGGGGGGGCATGACCAGAGCATCGCCGGTCCCCGACCCGGCGTCGAGCGTCGCTGTACACAAGCGTCGCTTTCCGCCGGGTCGGCGCCTGAGTAGCGTCACCGCCCGTGTCGGCACTCCTGGAACGGGCGGCGGGTGGTGCCCACGGGCGCCGCCCGACGCGACGGCGGTCACGGGCCCTGCCGTGTGCGCTGGCACTCGCGCTCACGGTCGCGCTCCTCGGGGCGTGCGGGAGTAGCGACGGTGGTGACGACGACGGCGATGACGCGGCCTCCGCGACGACCGTCGACCCGAACCTGCCGAAGGGCACGGTGCCGTTCATCGTGTGCAAGACGCCCGTCGCCGATGCCGTGGAGCTCTCGGACGACGTCGAGCTGCTGGTCGAGAACCTGATCAGCCAGGCGGGTCTGGCCGAGGCCGACCCCTACGGCGACCCCGTGGTGCGCTGCGACAACACCGGGGTGACGACGATCGAGGCGCCACCCGACTACGCCGACGTCGACCCCTCCCAGTTCTCGCCGCCGCAGACCGCGATCCGGGTCTCGACCGACCTGAGCGCCAACGTCGAGGCGGCGCCGATCGTCAACTACTTCGCCGCCGCGGTCGGGGGCAGCCAGTACCCGACCCAGCCGGGGTTCGCGACCCTCATTCAGCAGTCCGCCGACGGCAGCCTCTCCTCGGGCACCCGCGACCCCCGCGAGGGCAGCACCATCAGCGAGGAGTGCCAGGGGCTCCCGGTCCGCGACCTGAGCACGGGGAGCTTCACCGGCAAGGCCCGCTTCTTCGTGAACTGCGGGGGTGACAGCCGGGCCTGGGTGCTGGTGGCGGCGGCGCCCTCGAACGGCGCCCCCTACTTCGTGCAGGTCGTGGCCCAGGTCCGCGACACGGCCGACGCCGACGCCCTCGGCCACGCGCTGGCCACCATGTCCGTGGACGGTGACGCCATCGCCGCCCTCACCGCCGCCCAGGACGCCGCGGCCGAGGCGCAGGCCGCCGCGACCAGCACCACGGCGCCGGGCGCGACCGCGACCACCGCCGCCCCCTGAGCGCGCGCCGTGGCCGCCGCCGCCGCCCGGCGGTTCAGCCGAGCACGTACACCAGGCTCATGCCCGCCGCGGCGGCGGCGAGGCCCGCGGCCAGCGAGCCGACCACGTTCCACACCGCCTGGAGCACCTCGCCCTCCTCGACCAGGCGGATCGACTCCCAGGTGAAGGTCGAGAACGTGGTGAAGGCCCCGCACAGGCCCGTCGCGAGCCACAGCCGGGGCGCCCCGTGGAAGCCGTGGTGCACCGTGAGGCCCGTGAGCACCCCGAGCACGAACGAGCCGACCGTGTTGACCACGAACGTGCCCCACGGGAACGAGCCCTCGCTGCGGTCCTGGACGAAGCCGTCGAGCAGGTAGCGGGCCGGGGCGCCGAGCGCGCCGGCCACGGCGATGCCCGTCACCGCCAGGAGGCTCACGACACCACCGCCGGCCGCGACACCAGGCGACCGCCCGCCATCCCCAACGCGACGGCGGCCAGGCCCGCCACCAGGCTGGCCACGACGTAGGTGAGCGCGACCCGGGTGTGACCGTGGTCGAGGAGCTGGTCGGTCTCGACCATGAAGGTGGAGAAGGTCGTGTACGCCCCCAGGAAGCCGGTCGCCGCGAAGGGGCGCAGGTACCGGTGGGGCGGGTACCGGCGGAGCAGCACCACCAGCAACGCGCCGAGGACGAAGGCCCCGGAGACGTTCGTCCAGAACGTGGCCCAGGGGAAGGCGCTCGCGCTCGAGTCGAGCCATTCGGCCACGGCGTAGCGCGCCGGCGCGCCGGCGGCGCCACCCACGGCGATGGCCACGAGCACCTTGGGGTCGGACCGCCGCGGCGGCGTGGCGTCCGCCGCCACCGGGTGGTGGCCGGGCGCGGGCTCGCTGGGGTCGACCGGGTCGAGGTCGGGATCGATCGGCAGGTGAGCCGACGGATCCCCGCCCCCTGGCCGCATCGGCGCGTCCTCCACCTCGCCATGGTGGCAGGCGTCGCCGCGCCCGAGGATCTTCAGAACTTCTCAAGGTCGGGTGCGACGATGGCCGCGTGCACGTGCTGCTGGTGGACGACGACCCCGGGATCCTGCTCTCGATCCGCCGCGCCCTGGAGTTCGAGGGCTACCGGGTCACGACCGCGGCCGACGGCGTCGCCGCCCTCGAGGCGGTCGAGCGCGAGGCGCCGGACGGGCTCGTCCTGGACGTGACCATGCCCCGGCTCGACGGCCTCGGCGTCTGCCGGGAGCTACGGGCCCGCGGCGACCGCACGCCGGTGCTCGTCCTGACCGCGCGCCACGCGGTGGCGGACCGCGTCGCCGGCCTCGACGCGGGCGCCGACGACTACCTGGTGAAGCCCTTCGCCCTCGAGGAGCTCCTGGCCCGGGTGCGCGCCCTGCTGCGCCGCCAGGTCAACGACGCGGCGCCGACCGTGCTCGTCCTCGCCGACCTCGAGATGGACGTCGGCGCCCACCAGGTGCGCCGGGCCGGCCACCCGATCGAGCTGACCCGCACCGAGTGGTCGCTGCTCGAGCTGCTCCTGCGCAACGCCGGACAGGTGCTCACCCGGGAGGTCATCTCGGACCGGGTCTGGGGCTACGACGTCGGCACCGCCGGCTCGCTCGACGTCTACATCGGGTACCTCCGCCGGAAGACCGAGGAGCACGGCGGCGAGCGTCTGATCCAGACCGTGCGGGGCGTCGGCTTCGTGGCGCGCGCCCCCGGGCCGTGACCCTCCGGGCCCGCCTCGCGGTCGTCGTCGCCGGCGCGGTGGCGGTCGCCGTGCTCGTCGTCGTGGGCGTGGCCTGGCTGGCCACCCAGCACCGCCTGCGCGCCGAGGCCGACGACGCCCTGGCCGACCGGGCCGCGGCGCTGGCCGAGCTGCCGGCCGTGCAGGAGTTCACGGGGCGGACCGCGCCGGCCGCGGCCGACGGCGCCGTCCGGCCCCAGCGCGACCCCCAGGGGATCCGCGCTGCGCTCGTCCAGGACCTCAGCATCCAGCTCATCAGCGAAGGGGGCCGGGTCGTGACCCTCGCCGGCAGCGAGCTGCCCGTCCGCCCGGTCGACCGGCGCGCCGCGACGACGGGGTCCGGTGCCCACCGGCGCAACGCCCTCGTCGACGGCGTTCACTTCCGGGTCGCCACGCAGGGGGTCGCCGGTGGCGGCGCGGTACAGGTCGGCCGGACCGTCGAGGAGACCGACCGGACGCTGCGGTCGCTCGCCGTGGTCCTGACCGCCACCGCCGCGGTGGGGGTGCTGGCGGCGGCCCTGCTCGGCCTGGTGGTGGCGCGGCGGGCGCTGCGCCCGATCGACCGGCTCAGCGAGGCCGCCGAGCGGGTGGCCCGCGACCAGGACCTGACCGCGCCGGTCCCCGAGCCCGGCACCGATGACGAGGTCGGCCGCCTGACCCGCAGCTTCAACACGATGCTGACGGCGTTGGCCACGTCGCGCGCCCAACAACAGCGGCTGGTCACCGACGCCAGCCACGAGCTCCGCACCCCCCTCACCAGCCTGCGCACCACCATCGAGCTGTTGCGCCGCGCCGACCGGACCGCCGGCGCCGCGCCGCCCACCGAGGCGACGTTGCCGCCCGAGCAGCGGGCCGAGCTCTACGACCACGCCCTCGACGAGCTCGCCGAGCTCACCCACCTCTCGAGCGAGCTGGTGGAGCTGGCCACCGACACCCGCACCGCCGACGAGCCGGTCCGGGCGGTGGCCCTCGCCGACGTGGTCGAGGCCGTCGCCGGCCGGGCCCGCCGCCGCACCGGGCGGGACGTGACCGTGCAGGCCGACGCGAGCACGGTCCAGGGACGGGCTTCGGCCATCGAGCGGGCGGTGTCGAACCTGGTCGACAACGCCGGCAAGTGGAGCCCACCCGGCACCCCCGTCGCGATCACCGTCGCCGCCGGCGTCGTGCGCGTCCGCGACCAGGGCCCCGGGATCCCGCCGAACGAGCGGGAGCGGGTGTTCGAGCGCTTCGCCCGTGGGCGCGACGCGCAGTCCGTGCCCGGTTCCGGCCTCGGCCTCGCGATCGTGCGCCAGGTCGCCGAGGACCACGGAGGGCGGGCCTGGATCGAGTCGCCCGCCGACGGCGGCGCCGGCACCGTCGTGGCCGTCGGATTCTCAAGCGATTCTCAAGCCCCGTGAGGAAGGGCGTTCAAGCACGGGGCGGAGAGTGTTCCCTGGCCGATCCGGCCACCCCGACCCCGACCACAGGAGCACCACCATGAACCCGTCCTCCACCTCCCGAGCCAAGCGGGTCGGCCTGCTGGCCACCCTGGCCGTCAGCGCCGTCGCCCTGCTGGCCGGCCTGTTCGCCACGCCGGCCGGTGCCCAGGAGGCCGCCCCCGAGGGCGGGCGCGCCCGCCTCACCGCCGAGCAGCGCCAGTGCATGGCCGACCACGGCTACGAGCGACCCCTCGCTGGACAGCTCCGCACCCGTGAGCAGCGCGAGGCCTTCCGGGCGGCGGCCGAGGAGTGCGGCATCGACCTGCCCGCCGGCGCCTTCCGCCACGCCGCCCGGCGCCACGCCCGCCACTGGTGGCGGAACCTGACCGAGGAGCAGCGCCAGTGCGTGCGCGACCAGGGCGTCGAGCGCCCGCACGGCCGGCCGACCCCGGAACAGGTCCAGGCGTTCCGTGACGCGGCCGACGCCTGCGGCATCGACCTCCCCGGCGGCGGCGCGGCCGACTCGTAGCCCGCCCGTCCCCGACGCGGTCCGGACGGACCGACCAACAGCCCACCGACCCGGTGCCCGTCCCGAGGGGCGGGCACCGGTCGCGTCCGGGTGCCACGGGTACCGTGGGCGGGTGACCACGGGGGGCGTGACCGGGGCGACCACGACCGGCCGGCGCACCCGCGACGGGCGGTGGGCGGTCGGTGCGGTGCTGGTCGCCGGCGCCGTCGCCGTCGCGCTGCTCGTCACCGTCGCCGGCTCGCGTCCCGACCCGGAGGAGGCGCCCCCCGCGTCCACGCCGGCGACGATCCACCTCGCCGTCGTCGGCGACATGGGCGCGGTGAACAGCCACGAGGCCGCCGTCGCCTCGATGGTGGCGGGCGCAGCGCCCGACGCCGTGCTGACCGTCGGCGACAACGCGTACGGCAGCGCCGGCCAGGACCAGGCCGTGGGCCAGTACTACCACTCGTTCATCGGCGCCTACAGCGGCGCGTACGGCGCCGGCAGTCCCACCAACCGGTTCTTCCCGGCGCTCGGCAACCACGACATCAACGACGGCACCGGACTGGCGGGCTACCTGGGCTTCTACACGCTGCCCGGGGCCGGGACCTCGTCGCTGCGGCCGTCCGGGAACGAGCGCTACTACGACGTCGTGCTCGGCCCGGTGCACGCCTTCTTCATCGACAGCGACCCCTCGGAGCCCGCCGGGATCACCGCGGCGTCGGCCCAGGCCACCTGGTTGCGCAACGGCCTGGCCGCCTCGCCCTCGCCGTGGAACGTCGTCGTGTTCCACCACGCCGCCTTCTCCTCGTCGAGCGGGCACGGCAGCAACGCCACCCTCCAATGGCCCTTCGAGGCGTGGGGCGCCGACCTGGTGCTGAACGGCCACGACCACACCTACGAGCGGATCGTCCGCGACGACGACCAGGACGGCACCTCCCTCACCTACGTCGTGGACGGCCTCGGCGGCCAGGCGCCCTACGGCTTCACCACTCCCGTGGACGGCAGCCAGGTCCGCTACAACGCGGACTACGGCGCACTCTTCCTCGACGTCAGCGCGACCAGCCTCACCGGCACGTTCCGCACCGTCGGCGGCGCCGAGCCCGACACGTTCACCGTCACCGCACCCGCGCCGGGCCACATCGCCGGCACGGTCACCGACGGGGGCGGCGACCCCGTGGCCGGCGCCATGGTCCACGCGGTCGACTACCGCGCGGACCCGGCCGTCATCCTCGGCGACCTCACCGACGGCACCGGGCACTACGACATCCCGGTCCCGGCGCCGGACGCGTACGCCGTCGGCGTGCTCGACCCCACCGCGGTCAACGCCTTCGAGTACGCCCAGGACGACCCCGGGATCGACCCCGCCGACGACGTCGTGGTCGCCCCTGGGCAGACCGTGACGATCGACGTCGGCCTCGACGGCTCCCCCCTGGCCGCGGGCGGCATCAGCGGCACCGTCACCGACGCCGGCGGCCCGGTCGAGGGCGCCTGGATCATGTCGATGACCGCCGGCGGCACGCCGACGCTCGCCACCGTCAGCGACGCGGCCGGCCACTACGCGATCAGCGGACTCGCCCCCGGTGAGTACCGACTGGTGGTCGTCGACCCCAGCGGGCTGCGGCGCTGGGAGTACTTCGACGACGCCACCTCGTGGCCGGGCGCGGACACGGTGACGGTGGCCGCCGGCCTCGCCGCCACGGCCGACGTCGTCCTCGCGGCGGCGCCGTAGGGGGCGGCCCGGCGACGCGCGCACCCCGACCGACACCGCCGTCGATGAGTCCGGCCGCCGCGGGCCGTCTGCCCACCCATGAGCGATCTGGACCGCGAGGACACCCCGGGCACGGCGACGGACGGCGTCGTACCCTCCGGGGCCATGAGCACGCCGGCGACCATGTCCACCGGGGCGGACTGGGAGGAGCTGGGGGAGGTGGGCGACACGGCGCCGAGCCCGTCGGTCGCGCCGCCGGACGGGCCGGTCCTCGTGCTCGGCACCCGCAAGGGGCTCTGGCTGCTCGGGGCCGACGCCGACCGCACGGCCGGCGGCTGGCAGTCGCGCGGCCCCCTGCTGCTCGGCCACGTCATCCAGCACGCCATGGTCGACCCCCGGGATCGCCGCACCCTCCTCGTCGCGGCCCGCACCGGCCACCTCGGGCCCACGGTGTTCCGCTCGGACGACCTCGGCCGCACGTTCACCGAGGCGTCCCGGCCGCCCGCCTTCACCACCGGCGACCGCCTCGAGCGGGCGGTGCGGTCGGTGTTCTGGCTGACCCCCGGCCACGCCGACCAGCCCGGCACCTGGTACGCCGGCGGCTCGCCCCAGGGCCTGTTCCGCAGCGAGGACGGCGGCGACACGTGGGACCCGGTCGCGGGCTGGAACGACCACCCGATGTGGGAGACCTGGTGCGAGTGGCCCGAGGAGAACACCCCCGACGGTTCGATGCTGCACTCGGTGCTCGTCGACCCCCGTGACCCGGACCACCTCTACCTGGGGCTGTCGGCGGGCGGCGTGTTCGAGTCCACCGACGGCGGCGCCGACTGGGCACCGCTGAACCAGGGCTGCCTGGCGCTGTTCGCCCCGGTGCCCGACCCCGAGTACGGCCACGACCCGCACTGCGTGCGCCTCCACCCGGTCGCCCCCGACCGCCTCTACCAGCAGAACCACTGCGGCATCTACCGCATGGACCGCCCCGAGGGCCGCTGGCACCGCATCGGCGACAACATGCCGACGGGCATCGGCGACATCGGCTTCCCGATCGAGCTCCACCCGCGGGATCCTGACACCGCCTGGGTGTTCCCCATGGACGGCACCGACGTGTGGCCGCGCACCAGCCCCGGCGGCCGCCCTGCGGCGTACCGCACCTCGGACGCCGGCGAGACGTGGACCCGCCTCGACCTCGGGCTGCCCGTCCGGGGGTGGTTCACCGTGAAGCGCCAGGCCATGTCGGTGGACGACCGCGACCCCGTCGGCGTCTACTTCGGCGCCACCAGCGGCGAGGTCTGGGGCAGCACCGACGAGGGCACCACCTGGGGCCCGATCGTCGCCCACCTGCCCGAGATCTACTCGCTCGAGGTGGCCGACCCCGTCGAGCGCTGAGGCCACCGCGGTGGACGTGCGCATCCCGACCCCGCTGCGGTCCTACACGGGTCAGGCGTCCACGGTGACGGCGGCCGGGACGACCGTCGCCGAGGTGCTCGCCGACCTCGACCGGCAGTTCCCCGGGATCCGCTTCCGGGTGGTCGACGAGCAGGGCCGACTGCGGCGCCACATGAAGGTGTTCGTGAACGAGGACGTCGTCCGCGACCTCGCCACCCCCCTGGGCCCCGCCGACGAGGTCACCCTCATGCAGGCGCTGTCCGGCGGCTGACCGGCGCACCGACGAGAACGGGGTCAGGCGGGGGGACCGGGGGCGGTGGGCTCGGGCTCGTCCACGAGGGAGAGGTAGCCCTCGTCCTCCTGGGCGAAGTGCAGCTCGAGGATGGCATGGAGCCCGTAGAGCACCCGCCGAAGGTCGGCCAGATCGTCGGGGGCGGGGTCGACCGGGTCGACCTCGTCGAGGAGCCGGCCGAGGCGGCGCACCAGGTGGGCGATCTCCACGTGGGCGCGGCTCATCGTGCCGGTCGGGTCCGCGCCGCCGAGCACCCGGGCGAACACCGGGTAGAGCACCGCGTCCTCGGCCTCCTCGTGGGGCAGCAGCTCGTCGACGAGGAAGCGGTGGGCGGCCCGCACCGACTCGAGCGCTTCGGCCGGCGGGGCGGTGCCGAGGCGATCGGCGGCGATGCGCAGCCGGTCGAGGTCGGGACGCAGGGTCCGGTGCTCCCCGCTGAACTGCTGGACCAGCGCCTCGTCACCGGCGTCGACCCGCGGTCCCGCAACGCGGAGGCGCAGCACCCGCAGGGCGTTCACGATCACGGACACGTCGATGGCCTCCTGCAGGAGCGCCCCCCAGGTGGGCGGCAGGAGCCCGACGGCGGCGACGACCATGGCGGCGAGGGACAGGCCGATGCCGACGACGACGCTCTGACGCGCGATGCGGTGGGCACCCCGGGCGATCCCGATGGCCTCGGCGAGGCGGTCGAGCCGGTCGACGGTGAGCACCACGTCGGCCGCCTCGGACGAGGCGGTGGCGCCGCGGGCGCCGACGGCCACCCCCACGTCGGCCAGGGCGAGGGCAGGCGCGTCGTTGATGCCGTCGCCGACCATGACCGTGCGGCCCGAACGGGCCTCCTCGCGGACCGCGTCGACCTTCTCGGCCGGGCTGCGCTCGGCCAGCACCTCGTCGACCCCGATGACCGCGCCGACCGTCCGCGCCACGTCGAGGCGGTCACCCGTGACCATGACCACGCGGCGCAGCCCGCCGCGCCGGAGGGCCCGGATCGTCCGGGCCGCGTCCGGGCGGATGGGGTCGTCCAGCACGATCGCGCCCGCCGGGCGGCCGTCGACCCGGACGAACACCGTCAGCGCACCGTCGAGGTCGGCACGGCGCCGCACCGCCCGAGCCCACGGTGGCGGCGGACCGTCGAGCAGCCAGCCGGCCTTGCCGACCTCCACGCGGCGCCCCTCCACCACGCCGCTGACCCCTCGACCGGGCACCTCGTCGACCTCCGTCGGGAGGATCAGGTCGAGGCCCCCGGCCCGGGCGGCCCGCACCACCGCCGACGCCAGCACGTGGGGCGAGACCTGGTCGAGCGAGGCGGCGAGGCGGAGCAGCTCGTCGCTCGAGGGGCCGTCCTCGGCCGTGACCACCTCGGCCACACGCGGGTGACCGGCGGTGAGGGTGCCGGTCTTGTCGAAGAGCAGGACCTGGGCGCCCGCGAGCTGCTCGAGCGCGGCGCCCCCCTTCACGACAACCCCCCGGCGGGCCGCCCGCGAGAGGCCGGAGACGATGGCCACCGGGGCTGCGAGGATGAGCGGGCACGGCGTGGCCACCACGAGCACCGCGACGGCTCGGACGGGGTCGCCCGAGAGCGCCCAGGCGCCGGCCGCGAGAGCGAGGCTCACGCCCACGAAGGCGAGGGCGTAGCGGTCGGCGAGGCGGACGAACGGGGCGCTGTCGGCCTCGGCCCGGGCCACCATGGCCACGATCCCGGCGTAGGTGCTGTCGGACGACGTGGTGGTGGCCCGCAGGTCGAAGGGGCCGCCGGCGTTCACCACCCCGCTGGCCACCGCGTCGCCCGGGCCCCGCTCGACGGGCAGCGGCTCACCGGTGAGGGCCGACTCGTCGAGCACGGCGGGCGCCCGCTCGACCCGCCCGTCGACGGGGACCACCTCCCCCGGCTGGACGAGCAGTAGGTCGCCGGGCCGCACGTCGTCGAGGGGCGGCTCGGTGAGGTCGTCCCCGTCGTAGCGGTGCACCACGCGCGGCGTGCGCGCCACCAGGGCGGACAGCTCCCGGCGGGCGCGGGCCCCCGCCCGGGCCTCGAGGGTCCGGCCGCTGGCCAGCATCACCGTGATGACCGCGCCGGCGAGGTACTCATCGGTCGCCAGCGCGCCGACGAGGGCCAGCACCGCGAGCACGTCGACGCCGACCCGGCCCTCGCGGGCGGCCGCGACGACCCACCACACCGCGGCGACGGCGCCGAGCGCGGCCGTGCCCGCCCACGCCAGGTCGCCGGCGGCCCCCGCCCCCACCAGGTGTGCGACCACCCCGACGGCCAGCCCGGCCACGGCGACCAGGAGCAGCAGCAGCTCACCCTGACGCCACGAGCTCCGGTCCCGGATCACGGCCTCGGTGGGGTCGGGCATCGCGATCAGCGTCGCGCCCCGCCGGTGCGCCCGCCAGGGCCGGCCGTCACGTCGCCGCGGGGATCAGTGCCGACGGACGCCCTGGCGGTCGAGCTCGGCCTGCACCGCGCCGAGGTCGACGTCGACCACGTCGACGCCCGCCCGCACGGCGACGGCGGCGGCCACGCCCGCACCCTGGCCGGTGACGGCGCAACAGGCCATGTTCCGGGTCGCAGCGTGCGAGATGGGGTCGCCGCCGGTGGCCCGGCCGGCCACGAGCAGGCCCCGCACCCCCTGCGGCAGCAGGCAGCGGTACGGCACGGCGAAGTAGCGGCCGGTCGTGGGCAGGACCAGCACCCCGTACCCGTCGATGAACTCGGGGAAGATCCCGATGCTGTCCTCGAAGCGGGCCTCGTGGCGGACGTCGTCTTCGGTCAGGTCGTAGCGGGCGGCGATCTTGCGGGTGTCGCGGATGCCGACCGTCATGCCGAAGTTCCGCAGGCGCGCCGACTCGCAGCCGGGCGTGTAGCGGCGGAGGGCGTCGATGGCGAGCAGGGCCTGGCGCCGGCCCTCCATCTCGGCCCGGGTGAGGTCGTCCGGGTCGGTGCCGTCGCAGCCGTCGAGGTGCAGGACGTTCAGGTAGGTGAGCTCGCCCGAGTCGTGGACCGCCCCCCACGTGCCGGCGATGGTGGTCAGCTCGGCGGGGAGGAGGCCGTCGGCGATGGCCCGGTCGAACGGCTTCTTCAGGAACGGGGAGAACATCGCGTCCTCCTTGCCGTCGGTCTCGATCGACCAGGCGTCCGGCCCGCTCCAGTCGGCGTACGTCTGGGGGTCCGCGGCCACCCCCTCGAGGAAGCGGCGCTTGTCGACGCCGGCGAGGTGGAACATCACCGACGCCGCCATCATCTCCTCGCGCGGCGTGCGCCGGGTCGGCGCGCCGGCGCGGTGGGCGACGTCGGCGTCACCCGTCGCGTCGACCACGACCCGGCCGGTGATGGCCTCACGGCCCGCCTTGGACTCGACGATCACCCCGGTCACGGCGTCGCCGTCGAGGACGGGCGCGGCGAAGGCCCGGTGCAGCATCGGGCGCACGCCGGCCTCGGCCACGAGGGTGTCGGCGACGACCTTGAACCCCTCCGAGTCGAGCTCGTAGGACAACGACTGGCTCTCGGGAACGGCCGCGCCCATCTCGGCGGCCCGGGACTCGAACTCGGCGGCCAGGCCCCCCGCCTCGACCGTCTGCTCGTGGCGGTACCAGGCCAGGCCCTCGACGCCGACGGCGGTGATGTTGCCGCCGAAGCACCCGAAGCGCTCGACCAGCACCACGTCCGCGCCCGCCCGGGCGGCGGCGAGGGCGGCCGACAACCCACCCGGACCCGAGCCCACGACGACCACGTCGGCGTCGGCCACGACGGGCACCTGGCGCGCCGGCTCGCTCACGGTCCTGATCGCCGGCGTCCCCACCACCGCCGGATGCTAGGGCCCGGCGGCGGGCGCGGGCCGGGACCGGGCCCGGGCCCGGTCCGCGTGGGTCAGGCGGGACCGGCGGCGAGCAGGCGGTCGGCGGTCGCCGCCGCCACAGGCGCCGACCACAGGTAGCCCTGGGCCGCGTCGCACCCGAGGCGACCGAGGGCCGACAGCTGGCCCGTGGTCTCGACGCCCTCGGCGACCGCGGTCATGCCGAGGGCGTGGGCGAGGTCGATCATGGAGCCCACGATGGCCTCGTCGGCCCCGTTGCTGCCGAGGCCGGACACGAAGGCCCGGTCGAGCTTCAGGATCCCCACCGGGAAGCGCCGCAGGTAGAGCAGCGACGAGTACCCGGTGCCGAAGTCGTCCACCGCGAGCGCGACCCCGAGATCGTGCAGGGCCTCGAGGGTGGCTACCGCCGCCGTCGAGTCGACCATGAGCATGCTCTCGGTGATCTCCAGGCAGAGGGCCGACCCGGGCAGGCCGTGGCGCTCGAGGGCGCGGCCGACCACGTCGGCGGCGCCGGGCTCGGTGAGCTGACGACCGGACAGGTTGACCGAGATCGACAGCGAGCCTCGGCCGGGAAACGCCCGCCATCGAGCGACCTGGGCGCAGGCCTGGTCGAGCACCTGCTCCCCCAGCGCCACGATCAGCCCGGTCTCCTCGGCCACGCCGATGAAGCGCCCGGGCTCGATGATGCCGCGGGTGGCGTGGTGCCAGCGGACGAGCGCCTCGAAGCCGACGATGCGTCCCGCATGCGGGCCCGCGAGGGCGTGGACGGGCTGGTAGTAGGCCACCAGGTCCCGCGCGGACAGCGCCGCCCGCAGCTCGTCCTCGAGGTCGAGCCGGTGACGGGCCCGCTCCCGCAGCGCCTCGGTGAACACCTCGATGCGAGCGCCGCCCGCGGCCTTCGCCTGGTACATCGCCACGTCGGCGTCGCGGAGCAGGTCGTCGGCGTCGACGGCGTCGGACTCGACGAAGGCGATGCCGATGCTCACGTCGACCCGGTGCGAGCGCGTGCCCAGCGGGAACGGCGCCTCCAGCAGGGCGAAGATGCGCTCGGCGACCTCGACCGCCTCGGCCCGGTGGGCCAGGTCCTGGCAGAGCACGACGAACTCGTCGCCGCCGAGGCGGGCCACGGTGTCGCCGGGCCGCAGCGACCGACGGAGGCGGTCGGCGAGGGCCACGAGGAGCAGGTCGCCCGTGCGGTGGCCGAGGCTGTCGTTGACCACCTTGAAGCGGTCGACGTCGATGAACAGGACCGCCACGCCCAGGTCGCGTCGGCCGATGGCAGCGATGGCGGTGGCCAGGCGATCGGCCAGCAGCGTGCGGTTCGGCAGGCCGGTCAGGTGGTCGGTGAGCGCCCGCTCGGTGAGCTCGACCTCGTGGGCGCGGCGCTCGGTGATGTCGCGCACGAAGGCCCGCACCTCGGTGCGCTCGCCCTGGGGCACCGTGACCAGCGAGACCTCGACCGGGAAGTCCCGGCCCGAGCGGTGGCGGGCGGTCAGCTCCAGGCGGGCGGGCAGCACCGAGCCGTCGTCGCCCGGCCGGGTGGGGGCGAGCGCGGCGAGGTGGCCCCGGTAGAGGGCGCGGTCCTCCTCGGGGAAGAGCTCGTCCACCAACTGCCGGCCCACCACCTCGTCGGCCCGCCACCCGAACATGGCGGTGGCGGCCGGGTTCCAGTCGGTGATGCGGCCGGACGGGTCCGCCCCCACGAAGGCGTCACTCGACGCCTCGACGGTCCGCCGGTAGACCTCGGCCGCCTCGGCGCGCAGTGCCTGCTCGCGGCGCTGCTCGGTGACGTCGGTGGAGATCCCGCGGATGGCGGTGGTGTGGCCGTCGGCGTCGCGCACGAAGCGCCCCTGGGTGCGGATCCACGCCTGCCCGCCGTGCTTGGTCACGCGGAACTCGACCCCGAACTCCTCGGGCTCGCCGTCGGCGGTCCCCGCCACCGTGGCGGCGAGGAAGAGGTCCACGTCGTCGGGGTGGACCCGGCTGATGAACTCCTGGAGGGTCGCCTCCGGCGGCTGGTCCGGGTCGGTCCCGAACACGGCGGACAGGTTGTCCGCGACCGCGTACTCACCGGTGGCGAGGTCGATCTCCCAGGCCGCCATTCCGCCCGCCTCGAGCGTGTGGGTCAGCCGCTCCTGTTGGTCGGCGATGGTGCGGGCCGCCTCGGCCGCGGCGGTGACGTCCTCGATCTGGCCGATGGCGTACAGCGGGTCGCCGGTGGACGAGCGCACCAACGTGACGGTGAGCCGCCCGACGATCGTGCTGCCGTCGCGACGTCGATAGCGCTTCTCGAGCTGGTACTCGCTGATCTCGCCGGCGACGAGTCGATCGAACAGCTCCAGGTCGGCGGCGAGGTCGTCGGGATGGGTGATCTCCGCGATGGCGCGGCCCTCGAGCTCGTCCCCGGCGAAGCCGAGGAGGCGACAGAGCGCGGCGTTGGCCCGCTGGATGCAACCGTCGAGGCCGACGATGGCCCCGCCGAGGGGACCCTGGTCGAACACCTGGCGGAAGCGCTCCTCCTGCTCGCGCAGGGCGGAGAGCGAGGCATGACGCTCGGTCGCGTCGGACACCATGGCGAGGGCGCCGAGGTGCAGGCCGGTGTCGTCGCGCAACGCGCTGGCGACCAGGTCCACGTGGACCTCGCCCCCGTCGGCCCGCACGAGCGAGGTGTCGAAGCGGGCCGACTCCCCTCGGCGCAGCTCCTCGAGCACGCGCCGCACCCCCGGGTGGTGCTCGGGGTGCACGAAGTCGAAGACCGTGCTCCTGGCGAGCTGCTCCGGACGGACCGCGAGCAGCTCGGCCAGGCGCCCAGTGGCGAAGGTGGTGGTCCCCGCGGCGTCGAACATCCAGATGCCCTCGAGGGACGTGTCCACGATGCCGCGGTAGCGGGCCTCGCGCTCGGCCAGCGCGCTGGCGGCGGCCAGCTCGTCGGTGACGTCGTGCGAGATCCCGAGCAGGCCGACGAGGCGACCGTCCTGGTCGCGCACCGGCGCGTTCATCACGAACGCGGGGAACGTCGAGCCGTCCTTGCGTTGGAGGGTGACGTGCCCGGTGAAGGGTGAGCCCGCACCCGCCTGCTCCCGCACGTGGGCGGCGTGGACGCGGTCGGGCTCGGGCACGATGAGCTCCGCGGCCAGCCGGCCGAGCGCCTCCCCCGCACGCCAGCCGTAGAGGGCTTCCGCGGCACCCGTCCACCAGGTCACGCGACCCTCGAGGTCGGTGGCGATCAGCGCCTGGGGGATGGCCGCGAGCAGCTGGTCCGGCGTCGGCGCCGCTGTCGTCGTGGTCCTTGCGTACAAGAAGGGCTCCGTCCCCCGCGCGTCCCGGCCGCCCTGCGGTCCCCTACCCGTCGGCGGCGGGAGCGCCTCCCTCAAGCGCGGCAGGGCGCGCCCCCCGAGAAATGATGCGTCCGCACCACGCGCGGCCGGTGATCACCCTGGTTCCCGGCCCGGGGGGGGTCGCTGACTGACGTGTCAGGCCGGTCTTTGCGGGTGCAACCAACGGGCGAACCCTGATTCGTGCCCCGATGTACACCTGTCCAGAAACCGCGTCTAACGTCCATGTCATGTGTCGCCGCCGCACCGCTCTGCTCACTCTGCTCGCCGCCCTGGCCCTCGTCGTCGCCGCCTGCTCGTCTCGGGGTGAGGACTCGTCGGCGTCCGAGGACGGCAACGGGGCATCGGCGGACACCACCGCCGCCGCCCCCGACGGCGTGACCTTCGGCGACATGGCCTCCCCCTGCGGCCCGGCGGTGGAGGCCGACGCCGGCAACCCCGCCACCGCCGCCGCGGCCGGCGCCGACGCCCCCGAGGGCGACACCCAGGGCATCACCGACGACGCCATCCTCGTCGGCACCGTCGCCGATCCGGGGTACACGGGCACGCCGGGGCTGAACCAGGAGATCTTCGACTCGGGCGAGGCCTTCGTGCAGTGGTGCAACGACCAGGGCGGGATCAACGGCCGGGAGCTCCGGCTCACCGAGTACGACGCCGCCATCCAGAACTACCAGACGAAGATGCAGGAGGCCTGCGGCCAGGAGTTCGCGATCGTCGGCGACGGCGCCGTGCAGGACAACCTCTGGGCCTCGACCGGCGCCGCCTGCGGCCTCATCGACATCGCCGGCTTCGCGGTCACGCCGGAGAAGTCCGGCACGGTCGGCCCCGACGTCGTCGAGGAGACTCGGGTCGTCCAGCCCGTCCCCAACACCGCCGACACCTACGAGGCCGGCGGGCTGCAGACCCTCGCAGAGCAGCACCCGGAGGCCTTCCAGCACGTGGGCATCGTCTACGGCGACTTCGAGACCCTCCGGGTCCAGGCCGCCAAGGGCCGCCAGGCCATCGAGGCCGAGGGCGGCACGGTCGTCTCGGAGCAGACCTACAACCTGGTCGGGGAGGCCAACTGGGCCCCCCTCGCCACCGCCCTCGAGCGCGACGGCGTGCAGTGGCTCTACTTCGTCGGCCAGCCGGGCAACCTCGCCCTGCTCCAGCAGTCCATGGCCGAGGTGGGGTACCGGCCGGAGGTCACCTTCGTCGAGGCCAACCACTACGACCCCGAGTACCTCGCGGCCGCCGGCGACGCCGCCGAGGGCACCTACCTGCGCACCGTCTACGTGCCGTTCGAGGAGGCCGACCAGAACAAGGCCACCCAGGACTACCTCGACATGGTCGCCGCGGTCGACGGCAAGACCGCCCTGCTGGGCGCGCAGAGCGTCTCGGCCTGGCTGCTCTTCGCCGACGCCGCCCGCCAGTGCGACCAGGCCGGCGACCTCACCCGCACCTGCGTGCTCGCCACCGCCGGCTCGGTGACCGAGTGGACCGGCGGGGGCCTGCACGGCGTCACCGACCCGTCGACCAACACGCCGACGCGCTGCTCGATGATCCTGCAGGTCCAGGACGGTGCCTTCGTGCGCTACTCGCCGGACGAGGGCTTCAACTGCGAGGACGACAACCTCATCGACATCGAGGTGGAGGACACCGCCGGCGACTGACCAGGGCGCCGACGTCTCCCCGGTCGAGGCGTGACCGGTGGCGGACGCCGGCGGGGGAAGGCCCGGGACGACCCCGTCGCCCTCCCCCACTCCGGCGCGCGGCTCGGACTTCAGCTGACCGGCGCGGCCACCGGCGTCGCCGGCGTCGCCGGCGGCTCGGCCGCCACGGCGCGACGGCTCCCGCCGCGGCGCCACAGCACCACCGACAGCCCCACGAACCAGACCAGGAACGGGAGCCAGTTCGCCAGCAACAGGAGGTCCACCGCCTCGGAGTCCGTGGCGATCCCGACGGTGGACGCCAAGGCGAGTGCGGCGCCCAGCCACCCGAACACGACCAGCCAGCGGGGCAAGGTGCGCGTGAGCTGCCCCTGGGCGGTCACCGCGCCGGTGAGGAGGGCCAGACCGAACTGGCTCGCCACGTTGGTCATCTCGGCGAGCATGGCCCCGAGCACGACCACCCCGGCGTCCAGCTCGTCGATGCGCATGGCGACGACGCTCGACGTGCCCCCCGTCAGGATCCAGCCGACGGCCATCACGGCCATGCCGACGGTCGCCACGGGGCCGAAGGGGGCGTCGGCCCCGTCCGGTGCCACGTGGGCGCGGGCGTAGCCGAACCACACCGCGGCCAGGACGATGCACAAGCCGAAGAGGAACGCCGTGACCTCGATGCCGGTGGTGGAGCCCTGGTACCAGTCGACGAACTCGGCGGCGGTCCCGTCGAAGCCGGGCGGGGCAGGGGCGAGGGAGAGGCTGGCGAAGCTGAGCACCACGAAGGCGATGCCCGCCACGGCGCCGATGCGTTGGTTCATGAGGTCCTCCTCGGATCAGGGCCCCGCATCCCGGGGCCGCTCCCCGTCACGGGACCACGCTGGGTGCGGGCCGTGGTATCCCCGTGCGATACCGCCGGCGATACAGCGGTACGGTCGCGGCGACGGGTGGTGGGCATGGAGACAGCCAGCTTCGGATCGTGGGTGCGGCGCCGGCGGCTCACGCTCGACCTCACCCAGGCGGAGCTGGCCCGTCGGGTCGCCTGTGCCCCGATCACCGTCCGCAAGATCGAGTCCGACGAACGCCGACCCTCCAAGGTGATGGCGGAGCGGCTCGCCGAGGCCCTCGAGCTCGACGACGAGTCGGTGCCCCGGTTCGTCGCCACCGCACGCGCCGTGGTGTCCCCGGCCCGCATGACCACACCGGCGGCCACCGGCCTGTTCACCCCGGGGGGCGCGCTGCCGGCGCCACCCAACCGCCTCGTCGGCCGGGAGGAGGAGGTCGCCGCGGCCCTCGATCGCCTGGCCCTCGCCGGCGGCCCCGCCCGGCTCCTCACCGTCACCGGTCCACCCGGCGTCGGCAAGACCCGCTTGGCGATCGCCCTGGCCGAGCGGGCGCTGCGGAAGTTCGACGTTCCCCCCGTCTTCGTCGACCTCAGCGTCGTGGACGAGGCCGGGGCCGTGCCCGCCCGCATCGCGACCACGGTGGGGACGCCCGCGGCGGCGCTCGTCGACGTGACGGACCTCGCCATCCACGCACTGGGACGCATTCCCACCCTGCTCGTCCTCGACAACGTCGAACACGTCCTCGATGCCGCCGACCACATCGCCACGCTGTTGGCGCGCTGTCCCGACCTCACCGTGCTGGCGACGAGCCGCAGCCCCCTGGACCTCTACGGCGAGCACTGCTTCGCCCTGGGCCCGCTCCCCGAGGAGGACGCCCTGGATCTCCTCGTCGAGCGAGCCACGGCGCTCGACCCCGACCTGGCCGACGTCATCGCCGGCGAGGACGGTCGGGCCCTCTGCGCGGCGGTCGACGGGCTGCCGCTGGCCCTCGAGCTCGCCGCCCGACGCCTACGCGAGCGTCCCCCGGCCGAGCTCGTGGCCGCGCTCGGTGGGGGCGGGGACCCCCTCGGCACGGGCGCCCGGGGCCCGAACCCCCGCCAGCGCTCGGTGACGGCGGCGCTCCGCTGGAGCTACGACCTGCTGGGCTCCGACGAGCAGGCGCTGCTCGACCGGCTCGCCATCTTCACCGGGTCCTTCGACGCCGACCTGGCCACAGCGCTCGTGGCGCGGTCACCCGACGGCGTGGCGCCCGTCGGCCCCGGCCTCGACGAGCTCCGGCGCCAGGGGCTGGTGCGCACCGAGCCGCCCTCGGGGTCGGGCGGCCCCCGATTCGGCTTCCTGGCCGTCGTGCGCGGGTTCGCCCGGGACCGTCTCGAGGCCGCCGGTCGGTCGGCGGCGGCGCGAGACGACCACCTCGCCGTCGTGGCGGACCGCGCCGAGGCCATCTCCCCCGGGATCGAGGCCTGGCCCGAGCGCGAGGACATCCAGGCGCTCGCCCGCCTCGAGCCCGACGTGCTCACGGCCCTCGCGTGGGCGTTCGGAGAGGGGTGCGATCCCTGCGCCGGCCGCCGCCTGATCGGGGCCATCGTGCCGCTGTGGCACTTCCGTGGACAGGTGGGCGACCTCCTGACCTGGAGCACCCAGGGCCACGACTCGCTCACCGCCGAGGATCCCGCGGGCGACCGGTACCGCAGCGCGTACTACCTCGCCGTGGCCCGGTGGTCCGCCGGTGAGCTCACCGAGGCCGCCGCCGCCATCGGCGAGGCGGTGGCCGGGGCCGAGGCGGCCGGCGACGCGGTCTGGCTGGCCGAGAGCCTCGGGATCGCGCAGCTCCTGGCCCTGAGCGGCGGGGACTTCGCCGGCGCCGACGCCCTGACCGAGCGGTGCGTCGACGCCGCCCGGGCCGCGGGGACCGAGTGGCTGATCCTCGCCGAACTGCGAGGCGTGACCCTCGCCCGCCTCCGCGGCGACCTCGAGGCCGCCGCCGCGCACGCCGAGCGCGCCGCGGCGCTGGCCCCGGCGTCCGGCACCTTCACCCGGGCCATGGCCCGGGCCGCCCGCGCCGACCTCGACCTCGATCGCGGTGCACCCGCGGACGCCATCGAGGGCTACCTGCAGGCGGCCGCCGCCTTCCTCGACCTCGACGGCGAGATCTACGCGGTGGCGCGGGTGGCCGGCGTCGCCAACGCCCTCACCGCGGCGGGGACCGAGGGCACCGATCGCGCCGCCGCCCTGGTGTGCGGTCTCGTCGACGCCTGGAACGCCCACCTCGGCGCCCCCCTCCACCCGATGGGTGCGTTCGCCCACGCGATCGCCCGCAGCACCCTGGAGGCGCGGCTCGGCGAGGACTTCGCGTGCCTGCTCGCCGAGGGCGCCGCGCTCCCGCTCACGCTGGAGCCGGTGACCCAGCTCGCCGAGGCCGTCCGGGGCGGCTCCGACTGATCGACCGCCCCCCGGGGCATCGACCCGCTCGGCACCCTGGTTCCGGCTCGCTGGCACGACGCAGCGACACCCGATGCCTGCCGGCGACAGGAGCATGCTCACCCGTGAACACGGGGTGGTGCTGCCGCCGGCACGGTCGACCACCGCCCCGATGACGACGGGCCGAAGCGGAGCGGCGAGACTGTCGGCCATGTCGATCGCCATCACCGCCGACCACCGCGCCCTCGCCGACACCGCCGCCGACTTCCTCGCCAAGCACGGGTCCCTGGCCGCCGCTCGGGCCCTGCTCGACGGTGCCGAGGAGGCGCTCCCCGCCTTCTGGGGCGAGCTCTGCGCCCTGGGTTGGCCCGGGCTGCACGTGCCCGAGGAGCAGGGCGGGTCGGGCTACGGCCTGCCCGAGCTGCTCGTCGTGGTCGAGGAGCTCGGCGCCGCCCTGACCCCCGGCCCCTTCGTCCCCAGCGCCGTGGTCAGCTCGGTGCTGGTCACCGCCCTGCCCGACCAGGCTGCGACCCGCCTGCTGCCCGGACTGGCCGACGGGTCGCGCACCGGCGCCTTCGCCCTCGACGGCGCCGTGACGGTTGACGGCGGCACCGCCTCCGGCTCGGCCGGCGTGGTCCTGGGCGGCGGCCTGGCCGACGTCCTGCTCGTCGCCCTGGGCGAGGACGTGGCGGTCGTGGAGCTCACCGGCGAGGGCGGCGGGCGCGCCGCCGGCGTGACCGTCGAGGACCCCGCCAACCTCGACCCGACCCGCCACAGCGTCCGCATCACCCTCGACGGCGTCCCCGTCACGGTGCTGGCCGGCGCCGGCGCCGCGCTCGCCGACCTGGCGCGGGTGATCCTCGCCGCCGAGGCCACCGGCATCGCCCGGGCGTGCACCCGGATGGCCGCCGAGTACGCCAAGGAGCGCCAGCAGTTCGGCCGGCCCATCGCCATGTTCCAGGGTGTCAAGCACCACTGCGCCAACATGGCCGTGGCCACCGAGCTGTCCACCGCCGCCATCTGGGACGCCTCCCGCCTTTGCGGGGCCGACGCCGACCCCCAGGCCCGGGCCTACGCCGCCGCCATCGCCGCCACGCTCGCCATCCCGGCCGCCGACCTCTGCGCCAACCTGAACATCCAGGTGCACGGCGGCATCGGCTTCACCTGGGAGCACGACGCCCACCTGTACCTGCGCCGCGCCACCGCGCTCGCCGCCATCCTCCCCGGCGAGGCGGCCGCCACGGCCACCACCGACCTGGCCCGCGACGGTGCCTCCCTCGAGCGCAGCGTCGACCTGCCGCCCGAGGCCGAGGCCTTCCGCGACGAGGTGCGCGCCTTCGCCGAGGGCATCAAGGGCCTCGACGCCGACGCCCAGCGCGACGCCCTCATCGAGACCGGCTACGTCATGCCGCACTGGCCCGCGCCGTGGGGCCGCGACGCCGGCGCGGTCGAGCAGCTCGTCATCGAGCAGGAGCTCGGCGCCGCCGGGGTCACCCGCCCGGCCTACGGCATCACCGGCTGGGTGATCCTCACCATCATCCAGCACGCCACCGAGGACCAGATCCAGCGCTGGGTGCCGCAGACCCTCCGCCAGGAGGTCATCTGGTGCCAGCTGTTCAGCGAGCCCGACGCCGGCTCCGACGCCGCCGGCGTCAAGACCAAGGCCACCCGGGTCGACGGCGGCTGGCTGGTCAACGGCCAGAAGGTCTGGACCAGCGGCGCCCACCTGTCCCGCTACGGCTTCGCCACGGTGCGCACCAACCCGGACGTCCCCAAGCACGAGGGCATCACCATCATGGTGATCGACATGGAGGACGACGGCGTCACCGTCCGGCCCCTGAAGATGCCGACCGGCAACTCTGAGTTCAACGAGGTCTTCTTCGACGACGTCTTCGTGCCCGACGACGACGTGGTCGGCCCCATCGACGGGGGCTGGACCGTGGCCCGTGCCACCCTCGGCAACGAGAGCGTGTCGATCGGCGGCGGCCAGGGCGGGATGATGATGCCGGGCACGGCGTTCATCCCGTCGTACGACGCCCACCCCGAGCGCCTCGCCGGCGGGTCGGTGCGGATCGGCCGCTACCTGGCCCAGTACGAGGCCATCGCCGCGCTCAACCTCCGCTCGGCCCACCGGGCGGTCGAGGGCGGCGGCGAGCCCGGTCCCGAGGGCGCCATCACCAAGCTCGTGCTGTCGGAGATCGGCCATGAGGCCGCCGCCATCCTGAGTGAGCTCGCCGGCCCCGAGGCCGCCTTCCTCGAGGGCGAGGGCGCCATGTCCGGGATGCTCGTGCTGCTGCACCGGGCCATGTCCATCGCCGGCGGCACCTCGGAGATCAAGCGCAACCAGATCGGCGAGCGCATCCTCGGCCTGCCCCGCGACCCGCTGATCAAGTAGCGGCCAGCCACCCGGCCGGGTCGGCCTCCAGCGGGAGGTCGAGCAGGCCGCGGAGGTGGGCCTCGACGGCGACGGGGTCGTCGGGGTCGGGCCCGACGCGCACCGCCTCCACGAGGACCCCGTCGCCGACGGTGACGAGATCCAGCGCGAACACGCCGCAGACGTCGAGGCCGGCCGCGGCCGACGCGGCGAGCTCGAGCACCCGGGGGTCTGACGCCGCCGTCCGGCCCAGCGGCCGCCACCAACCGGAGGGTCGCCGGGCCACGGCGACGGTGACGGCGGTCCGCCCGCGCGCCGGACCGCCGTCGTCCGTGACCGGGAAGCCCGCCGCGGCCAGGGCGACCCGGGCCGCCGCCGGGTCCGCGGCGAGCCCCAGCGCGACGGTGTTGGGGCACCGGGCCCCCGACGACCGGGCGAGGTGGGCCAGCCGGGCGGGCGTCCCCCGCCCCACGGCGCTGACGTCGGCGGTCACCAGGTCCCAGGCCGGGGCGGCGCCGTCGAGCCGGCCGTCGAGCCCGCCGTCGAGCGCGGGGTCGGGTCCGACCACCCGCACCTCGACGTCGACGCCGAGGCGCCGGGCGACGGCCGTCACCGCCGGGCGCGCGGCGGCGGACAGCCAGCCCACCTGCGGGCGCCTCGGTGGGGCGCCACGGTGATCGACGGTGGCGAGCAGGAGGTCGGCGGCGGCGATCACGGCCGCGCCTCCCCCGCGGCGTCCGCACGCGCCGGCACCCAGGCGCCGCCGGGCCGGCGCTGGAGCCAGGGCTCGTCCACCGAGCCTCGGGCGACCAGGTGCACCCAGGCCCCGTCGAAGAGCTGCTGGAGGATCGGGTGGTCGGCGATGACCCGCTCGATGCGGTCGATCGGCGCGGCCACCACGGTCAGCAGCCGCAGCGGCTCGTGGACGAGGCCGTCCGGGCCGGCGACCGACTGCCACGGCAGACCGACCCGGAGGTCGCCGCCGTCCCCGGTGAGCACGCCGACGCCGGCGACGGGGTTGTGCTGGGCCTTGTCCCCGGCGCCGAACACGTCGGGGTCGACCGAGGAGAAGAAGTACTGGGCGTTGATCCAGTGGGCCACGACCATCGGGGCGGTGAGGATCGTGGCGAGGGTGCCGCCGTCGGGGTCGCGCGCCGCGTCGTAGGAGTGCAGGAAGGTGCGGCCCCCCAGGTCGACGCCCGCCGTCAGCGAGCGGGGCCCGACCACGAAGGCGGCGTTGCCGGCGAGGCCCCACTCGGGCCGGGTCTCGGCCCAGTCCCGCGACCGGGCCGCTACGGCCCGCCGGGCACTCCTCGCCGACGGCCGGCGGCGGGGCCCGCGGCGCGTGCCGGCGGGGAGGCGGGTGAGGCGCTCGGCGGCGACACGCTCGCCGGCGACGCCGAGGTCGGCGGTCAGGGCCTCGACGGCGGCCCGGTGCGTCGCCGGCACGCGTGCGACGTCGAGGAGGACGACCTCGTCCGTGGTCGTGTCGTGCTCGGCCGCGACGAACCAGGTCGAGGCGCCGATGACGATGCCCCTGCGCACCAGCCCGGACCGCACCTCGGGGTCGTTGGCGACCGCCACCAGGGCCCGGGCGTTCGGCCCGCCGTGGTTCCCCCCGCAGGCGCCGCAGTCGAGGGCGGCCGCATGGGCGTTGGCGGTCGTGGTCGAGCCGTGGCCGCAGAGCACGACCAGCGGCGCGAACCCGCTCGTCAGTCCCATGGTCCGCAGCGCACCCTCGAGCAGCCCGATGCGCTCGTCCAGCGTGAACGCCGCCGCCGGGTCGACGATCGTGCCGGTGGTCCGGGCCGCCGTGCGGCCACCGCCGACCAGGCCGGGCGCCACCGTCCGGGCCAGCGCGACCGGCCCCGCCACCCAGCCCGCGGTCTCGGCCAGGGCGTACATGGCGACCGGGTCGTGGGCGAGGTCCTCGAGGGTCGCGGCGGCCGCCGCCCGCCGGCGACGCACGGTGAGCTCGCCCTCAGCGGCCCGGGGATCCCGAGGATCGGGCGCCTCGACGACCTCGACCTCGGGGTGGAGCAGGACCGGCGCCGACGGGTAGGCCTCGGCGGCGCCGAGTGGGCGGAACCGCACGGGGGTGCCGAAGAAGCCGGCGAAGCCGAGGGTCTCGTAGGGGCCGACCGCCTCGAGGTGGCGGCGTAGCGGCTCGCTGCGCACGTCGATGCAGCACACCACCTGCGCCGCGGGCGAGGGGCGGACGGGGCCCGCCGGCCCGTCCGCCGGATCGCCGTCGAGGGCGGCGAGGAGGTTGGCGCGGTAGGCCGCCTCCGCGGCCACGAGCCCCTCGCCGGCGGCGGCCAGGGCGAGGGCGGTGGCGTCGTCCGGCGCCGGGTCCGCCGCCGGGCCCTGGTGGGGGGCCGGAGCGATCCCGTTCGCGCCGAGCGACGCCACCACGAGCGCGTCGACGGTGAGGGCCATGGCCGCCAGCAGGCGCAGCGAAAGGCGGGGCGCCGGATCCGCGGGGCCGGCCCACTCGTCGCACCACCGCGCGTAGCCCGCCCAGCCGGGCACGCGGGCGAACTGGCCGCGCAGCTCAGCGGGCCAGTCCTCCTCGTCGACGCCGAGGTCGGACAGCGCCGTGACGATGGCCTCGTCCGGCCCGTCGGCGGCGGATCGGAGCGATGCGGCCAGCGGGCGGCCCACGAGGAGCCGAAGGGCCCGGTCACGCGACGCGAGGTCCCGCCAGGTGCCCCAGAGGTCGTCGCGGCCGGCAGCCACCCCGTGGGGGTCGAGGAGCAGCGCGCACCACCGGGCGACCAGGCGGCCGACCTCCGCCGAGCGGGCCGGGTCGACCGCCTCGAGGCACGTCCGGGGCGCCGGCGGGGCCGCAGGCGCCCCGGGCAGGCCGCGGGCACCGAGCCAGCGACGGGCCTCCTGCACCGCGTCGGGGAACCCGGCGTCGAGCAGGCCGATGAGCGGGTTCACCGCCACGAACCGCTCGAGCGGCCAGACGGGGGCGACGATCGCCGCGGCCTCGGCGAGGGCGGCGTCGAGGGCGGTGTCGAGGGCGGCCGCCCGGTCGGCCCGATCGGGCGGAGACGCGGTCGTGGTCGGGGTCATGGTCCTGTCCAGGGGGTCGGTGGGGTGGAGGTCGGGAGTGGCCACGGCGGGTCGCGGGGTGGCGGGGGTGGTCGGGGTCACCGGCCGGCCTCGGCCCAGGCGACGGCGCCGCCGGCCACCGGGTCGGGTGTGCGGCGGACGGTGCGGCGGCCCCGGTCGGACGGAGCGGTGCCGTGGGCCGGCGCCAGCGCCGTCCGGGTGGGGGCCAGCAGGCCGGCGGCCGCCAGCGGCGAGCGGTGGGCGACGACGTGCCCGGCGGTGGCGAGGACGGCCAGGCCGCCGAGCACCAGCCCCACCGGGAGGACGTCCGTGTGGGCGACCTCGGTGCCGAGGGCCGTGCCCGCCGCGAGGGCCACCACGGCGGCGACGCTGAGGCCGACGAGCGTCGCGCCGACCAGGACCGCGGCGTGGCGCCGCTCGTGGCGGGCGGCCACGAGGGTGGCCCGGGCCGCCACGGCGGCGAGGGCGGCGGCGACCAGCCACCGCTCCGCGTCCGGCAGGTCCGCGGCGGCGCTGATCCCGAGCCAGGCCAGCGCCACCGCGCCGCCGGTGGCCACCGCCGCCACCCGGTGGAGGGAGGAGGGCGAGGTGACGGTGGGGTGCCACCGGCGACGGGTGACCTCGCGCCCGAGGGCGCCGCCGGCGCCGAGAAACCGGGCCGACTTGTAGAGCGAGTGCCCGACCAGGTGGGTGAGCGCCACGATCGGGGCGCCGACCGCGCAGGCGAGGAGCATGAAGGCCATCTGCGCGCCGGTCGACTCGGCCAGGCGGCCCTTCACGTCGGGCCGGGCCCGGACGGCGGGGACCGCCACCGCCAGCGTGGCCAGGCAGGCGGCGGCCAGCAGGCCGAGGGCCAGCGGGGCCTGGTCGAGCACCGGGGTCGTGCGGATGAGGAGGATGGCGCCGGCGTTGACGGCGCCGGCGTGCAGCAGCGCCGAGACCGGCGTGGGGGCCGCGACCGTGCCCGGCAGCCAGCGGGGCAGCGGGAGCTGGCCGGCACGGGCCAGGGCGCCCACGGCGAGGAGGGCGGCGACGAGGCCCGTGGCGGTGAGCGAGAGCGGGCCCGCCGAGAGCAGGGCGCGGTCGGCGAGGGCGGCGACCTGGCCGTCGAGTGCGGACCAGCCGGCGCCGGCGCCGCCCGCCGTGGTGGTGGCCAGCAGGGCCGCGGCGGCGAGCAGGGCGGCGTCGCCGAGGACGAGGGCCCGAGCGACCCGACCGGCCGCGGCCCGGGCCGGCGGCGTGCCCCGGTAGGCGACCAGGGCGACCGTGGCCAGCGAGCCCAGTACCCACCCGGCGACGAGCACGACCAGGCCGCCGGCGGTCGTGACCACGACGGTGGCGGCGAGCAGCAGGCTGGAAGCCATCGCGAACCGGTGCCCGTGCGGGTCGCCGTGGAGGTTCCGGCGGGCGTAGACCAGCACCGTCGTGGCCACCACCGCGAGGACCGGTGCCACCAGGGCGGCGAGGGGGTCGATCGCGAGCAGCGGCGCGGCGCCGAGCGACGCCGCGGGGCTGCCGCCGGTGGCGACCACCACGGCGCCCGCCACCGCCATCGCGGCCGCCGTCGCCGCGCCGCCCGCGGCGACAGTGAGCGCGGCACCCGTGCGACGCCGGCCCAGCGCACCGGCGAGGACGAGCGCCGCGAGGGGGGCGGCGACGAGGGCGACGGGCAGCAGGTTCGTGGTCACGAAACCGTTTTAAGCGAAGCGCTGTTCGTGAGTCAAGTCTCGTGTGTTTGAGTTCTTCTATCGATTCCTCCAGCAGGAACGCGCGGTGGGACCGCGCGCTTCTGCTGGAGGAAGGATGCTCAACGCACCTCGATCTGGGCGGTCATCCCCGGGCCCGGGTGGATGCGGCAGAAGTAGTCGTAGGTACCGGGCTCGTCGAGGGTGATCTCGGCGGTGGCGCCTTGTTGGGGCAGCGACTCGTCGAACACGTCCGGGAGGGGCGCCTCCCGGGTGCCGGCGGTCACGGTGTGGTCGATGCGGTCCTCGTTGGTGAACCGGATCGTCGTGCCCGCGTCGACCACGAGGGGGTCGGGGTCGAACGCGAACGTGGCGATGGTCACCTCGGCGCCGGCGTCGGTGGCGGGGTCGGTGCCGGCGCCGTCGTCCGAGCCGCACGCCGCCACAGCGAGGGCCAGGGCGAGGGCGGCGGCGCACAGGGCCAGGCGGGCGGAGCGGGGGCGGGGGCGTCGGTGCGGGGACATGTCCGGTGTCCGGCGCCGACGCCGGGTCGGGATGACCCGATCAGGGCCGGGCGCGACGGCGGGCCGCCGGTGGCGCCAAGGGGAGCACCACCGACGGCCCGGGCCGTGCGGACGGGGTTCAGCCGGGGAGGGTCAGCTGAACTGGTCCGGGTTCTGCTCGGCGATGGCGCCGGCCAGGGCGGCGGCGGTGCCGGGCATGTGCTGGGCGGCCTCCCGGAGGTCGGGGTAGACGTCGGGGCTGCCGGCGAGGATGTCGTCCACGGCGGTCACCAGGGTGTCCACGTGGACCTGGAGCTCCTCGGCGACGGTGTCGGCGTCGAGGGTGCCGCCGGTGGCGGACTCCACGAAGGCACCGAAGTCGGCCCGGTAGTCGTCCAGCTTCTGCTTGGCCTCGTCCTGCGCCGCGGTGTCACCGGTGGCGCCGCCGAGCGTGTAGTCCACGAAGAAGCCGATGTGGTTCCGCCACAGCTCGAGGAACTGGGCACCGGCGTCCTCGCCGTACACCGAGGCGATGGCGTCCGACAGGGCCACCGAGTTCTCGTCGAGGGCCCCGACCGCGTTGGCGGTGGCCGGCGCCTCGAGGTCACCACCGTCGGCGACGGCCTGGTTGATGGCGAGGCCGGCCAGGTACACGTGCTCCTGGAGCAGGTGGGTCAGGCCGGCGCGGAGCTCGGAGCCGGTCGAGGCGGGGTCGCCGTCGAACTGGTCGGGGTTCTGCTCGGCGATGGCGCCGGCCAGCGCCGCCGCGGTCCCGGGCATGTGGTCGGCCGCCGTCTTCAGCTTGGCGTAGACGTTCGAGCTGCCGGCGAGCACCGCGTCCACGGCGTCGAGCAGCGTGTCGACGTGCATCTGCAGCTCGTCGGCGACGGTCTCGGCATCGAGGGTGCCGCCGGTGGCGGACTCCACGAAGGCACCGAAGTCGGCCCGGTAGTCGTCCAGCTTCTGCTTGGCCTCGTCCTGCGCCGCGGTGTCACCGGTGGCGCCGCCGAGCGTGTAGTCCACGA
>WBZL01000448.1_pt1 | contig 46168 bp, 33 predicted proteins | sample 5204291 | NCBI WGS metagenome assembly WBZL01 (sample SAMN12344345, study PRJNA552823) | activated sludge metagenome | biome: Activated sludge suspended growth; feature: Nitrification reactor; material: Wastewater; isolation source: activated sludge from nitrification reactor of wastewater... | reverse complement strand
GGCCGAGACCTACACTCTGGAGGTCGCGACGGACGCCGGCTTCACCAACATCGTGGTCACCGAGACCGGCATCAGCGGTACTTCCTCGGGCCTCAGCTCGACGCTCAACACCAACGTCGTCTACTTCTGGCGGGTGCGGGCCATCAACCCCTGCAACACGGGGGCGAACTCCACGGCCTTCACCTTCACCACCATCCCGGCTCCCGGTGACTGCGCCATCGGCGTCACGCCGCAGGCGATCCTCACCGAGGGCTTCGAGGGTGGCACGCTGCCGGCTGGCTGGACCTCCGACGGCACCGGCAACAGCTGGACCAGCTCGACGGCCCGCTTCCACTCCGGCGCCCGGTCCTTCTTCGCGGCGGACCCGGCGGTGGTGAGCGATCAGCACCTGGTGACGCCGGCGGTCTCCCTGCCGGCGGCCGCAGCGGCGCCGATCAGCCTGGTCTTCTGGCAGCATCAGACGATCGAGGACTCCGGCACCGGCTGCTTCGATGGTGCCGTGGTCGAGGTCTCGACCAACGGTGGGACCTCCTGGACTCGGCTCGAGGCGGAGGTACTGCTGGTGCCCTACGACGGTCTCGTCTCGACCTCGTTCAGCAACCCGATCGCTGGCACCAACGCCTGGTGCGGCGATCCGCGTGACTGGTCGAAGACGGTGGTCGACCTCAACGCCTTCGCCGGTCAGGCCGTGAAGCTGCGCTTCCGGCTGGCGAGCGACAGCTCGGTCAGCCACGAGGGCTGGTACGTCGACGACGTGGTCTTCCAGTCCTGCGCCCAGCCGCTGTTCGCCGATGGCTTCGAGACCGGCGACACCTCGGCCTGGTCGTTGACCGTGCCGTAAGGCGATGACCGCTCCGGGGTCGTGCCGACGGCACGGCCCCAGGTGGGTCTCAGGGGCCCACTCGCTGCGGCGGGTGGGCCTTTTCTCGTTGTAGGACTGGAGTCGCGGCTAGTCCTGGCGGTTCTCGCCGAGGCTGCGGAAAAACTCGCTGGCGGCCCGTGCCGGGTTGCCGGTGATGGTACGAACGCCCTCCTCCGGGACCCAATCGGCCGGCAAGTAGTCCTTGTACGGACGGGTGAGGAAACGGCGGTCGAGGAGCGCGATCACCCCCGTGTCCTCGGCCGAGCGGATCAGCCGCCCGGCCGCCTGCACGACGCGGGTCATCCCGGGGACGACATAGGCGTACTCGAAGCCGCGGTCGAACCGCTCCTCGTAGTACTGGGCGAGGAGCTGTTGCTCGAGGGTGACGGCCGGCAGACAAGGCCCCACCACGGCGACCGCCCGCAGCATGTCCCCAGGGTAGTCGACGCCCTCGGCGAAGACGCCGCCGGCGACCGCCGCGAGCAGGAGGTCACCGAGGAAGCTCCGCCGCAGGTGCTCGAGGATCTCCTCGCGCTCGCGATCGCCGTCGGCCCGCTGCTGGACGAGGAGGCGTTTGCTCATGGGGCTCAGCCGGCCCACCACCTCGGCGAGGAAGCGGTAGCTGGGGAAGAGGGCCAGGCAGTTGCCCGGCACGGCGTCCGCCAGCTCGCCCAGGCGCTGGGCGATGAGGTCGTAGTTGCCCTCGCGCTCGCGGTAAGAGGTGGCGACGGCGGCGTCGATGACGATCCGGCGGTGTTCCGCGGGAAACGGGGCCGGCAGCGAGAGAGAGCTGGTGCGGGCCGGCTCGAAGCCCAGCAGGTCGCGGTAGAGCTCGGTCGGAGAGAGGGTGGCCGACAAGCCGATCGTCGAGTGGGTGCGGCGGATCACCGCGCCGAGAAAGCGGCTGGGGTCGCGGCAGAGCAGCTTGAGGCGGCGGTCGACCCCTTCGCGTTCGGCGATCTGACTGAACGAAGAGTCGGCCACGGTGAGACCGTTCAAGAAGCGCACGACCGCGAAGTAGAGGTCGACGAAGGCGTCCTCGGGCTCGAAGCTGCGGGTGTTGCGGCGGTGCTCCAGGTAGTCGACGAAGGCGTTGTCGAAGCTTGGCCGCAGCGCCCAGAGCTCGTCCTCGGGCAGGGCGGCCTCGGTGGCTTGCAGGCTCGTCCCGTCGGACTCGTGGCCTTCGAGGGCCTCATCGGCGCTGCGCTCGAGCAGCTGGCCGAGGCCGAGGCAGAGGTCCTCGAGGGCGTAGGAAACCGGGTCCCCCAGGCGTGCGACGGCCTCGGCGGCCCGGCGGGCGGCGGCGCTGCTCAGCACGGGGCTCAGGTAGCCGCGCCCGCGGTCGAGGAGGTTGTGGACCTCGTCGATCACCAGGATGGTGTCCGAGAGATCGCTCTCGGCCGCGAAGTGGCTGAGCGCCACATACGGATCGAAGGCGTAGTTGTAGTCGCAGACGGTGACCACGACCTGCTCGGTGAGCTCGAGCGAGACCTCGAACGGACAGACCTCGTCCTGCTTCGCGGCGGCGAAGATCAGGTCCGGTTCGAGGCTCGTGGACTCGGCGAGCAGCCGGCGCTGCAGGCCCGAGGTCTGCAGCTTGAGGTAGTAGTCCCGGGCGTAGGCGCAGTACTCCTCATGGCACAGCACCTGGCCGTTGGCGCACATCTTGGCCTTGGCCCGCAGCCGCAGGGTGTGGAACGAGGCCTCGGTATTGAGCAGCCGCATCACCTTGACGGCCATGTCCTGCTGCAGCGTCTTCGCGGTGAGGACGAAGAGGCGCTTGCCCTCCCGCAGGGCGTGACGAAGGGTGGGATAGAGGGCGGCAACCGTCTTGCCGATCCCCGTCGGGGCCTCGATCAGCAAGTGATCGCGATTGGCGAGCGCCGTCTCCACGGCGGCGACGATCTGCTCCTGCCCGGGGCGGACCACGCCGTAGGGGAAGGCCAGACGTTCGCCGGCCTCCTGACGCCCCCAGGCCGCCTGCCGCGCCTCCTCGGCCGAGCGCAGCAGGGCATTGAGCCTCCGGAAGAGGGCGGCCTCCAGGGCCGCGAAGTCGACGGTGAGCTCGCTGCGGTCGGCCTCGCCGCTGCCGATCTCGATCAGCACCAGCTCGGCCCTCGCCTCGATGCCGTCGCGTTCGCGCAGGAGCCAGGCGTAGAGCAGGGCCTGGCGTTCGTAGAGCTCGCGCACCGCCGGCGAGAGGCCGCGACCCCGGCGGACGGACTTGATCTCCTCGACGATCAGCCGCTCGCCCTCTCTGCGCAGGCCATCGATCCGGCCCTCGACGCTCACCTCCCAACCGCGATGGACGAAGGTGTGGCGGACGCGCACCTCGCTCTGGTAGGTGGGATCGCTGGCGAGGGCGGCCTCCTGGTAGCGGCTATGGATCGCCTGCCCCAGCCAGAGGCGTTCGAACCCACCGCGCTGGGCGAAGCCCAGGCTGGCGACCAGCCGCGGCTCGAGGAGATCGGCCACGGCCAGCTCGAGCGTCAGCCGCTCGAAGTCGAAGCGCGGTGCCATGCCGGGCGAGTATAAGGCGGCGCTGCCGGCGGGGGAGCCGGCAGCGTCTCAGCAGCGAAAGCGGGGAGCTCTAGGAAGGGCGCTCGTAGCGCAAGGACGGGCTGTAGCGGGCCTGCTTGAGATAGCCCGCGATCCCTTCCACCATGCCCAGCGACACGGTTTCGATCTCGGCCGCGCGCTTGAACACCATGAGCGCCGCGAGGGCCTCGCGGTGGATGTCCCGCGACTGGAAGATCGGCAGCATCTCCGAGGCCAGGTCCCGCGTCTCCTGCGAGCGGCCCTGGCGCAGGTAAAGGCTGGCGAGGTCGAGGGAGACCAGGGCTGTGTCGTAGCCGTTGCCCTCGCGGGCGAAGGCGGCCCGGATCCGCAGCAGCTGGTCCTCGGCCTCGACGTAGCGGCCGAGGTCGGCAAGCAGGCGGGCCTCCAGCCACTGCACACGCAGGCGGTCGAAGCGGTTGCCGAAGGACTGCGCGGCAAGCCTCGCCTTGGGCACCATCGCCAGCGCTTCCTCGTAGCGGCCGAGCTGGTGCAAGAGGATCGCCTGCTGGTCGATCAAGATGAACTGCAGGCGCGGCTCGCGAACGGTGTCGATCAGCTGGCCGGCGCGCTCGAGGAGCCGGATGCCACGCTCGGGGCGGCCGGCGTCGCTCTCGACCAGGGCTTGTTTGAGGAGCACACGGCCCACCAGGTGGGAGTCGCCGGACCGGCCGTAGGCCACCCGCACGCGGCCGAGCAGGCGCGAGGCGGACTCGAAGCGGCGTTGGTCGCGCAGCAGGGTGGCGCGCAGATCGAGCACCTCGGCGCGAGCCAGCGGATCGCCGCTGCCGACCTCGAGGAACGATTCGGCGATGACGAAGGCCTCTTCGCTGCCGCGCAGGTCCGACTCCAGACGGCGGATGTTGCCGACGTAGGCCCAGCGGCGAGCGCGCAAGTCGTTGATCGCCGCCGAAGCGTCGGGCCGCGCGGCCAGCTGGTCGAGGACCTCGAGGGCGAGGTCGGCCATCGTCTCGGCCTCTTCGCGCTGCTCGATCCAGCTTTGCCGGCAGCGCTCGAGAAGCAGGTCAACGAGGGCGCGGGAGTGGAACCGTGGATCGTTCTGCACCCGCTGCAGGCGCTCGAACGGCGATTGGGCGAGAAGCGCGGAGAGGAGCTTGGGCGCCGTCTCGATCTCGCGCTCGACGAGCGGGGCGGTGACGGCCAGGCGGCGGCGGAGACGATCGAAGGCACTGCGATAGGCGCCGGGTTGGCTCTCGACGGGATCACGTACGGCCGGGACCTCGGCCAGCAGGCCGAGCTCATCGGGAGCCAGCCGGGCCAGCAGGTGCCGGCAGCGATCGCACTCCCACAGGTGCTGGGCGACTTCCTCCGCCTCACTGGCGGAGAGACGCTTCTCCAGGACCCGCTTCAGGGTGGACCGTTGAAGGTGCCTGTCCGTCATCGCGTTGACCTCCTCGTTTGATCTGGCGCGCTGCCCGTGAAGCTGAGACTCGGCAGCGACACCGCCCTCAAGGCGCAGACCATCAAGGCCAAGACCTACAAGGCAAACACATGCAATGCAAAGACTTGCAACGGAACCAAGGCTTCGGCCCGGCAGCCGGGCTGGCCAGCCGCCGAGCTGGGGAATCTCTGTCGATCAACCGTCCGGGTCACAGACCACACCGTGCTCGCCGGGCAAGCAGATCCCGGCGTTGCTGACCGGCGGCGGCGGGATCCAGCCATCCTTCTCAAAGGCGGCGCTGTCGTCCGCCACCGGGGCCGTCCACAGATCGAGGAAGCTGTGCCAAAGCGCTTTCAACCAGTCGAGCGCGCTCTCATCACCCACGGCGACGGGGGTGGGTCCCATCAGGCGACCACCTTGCGCCCAGGCCACCGGTGTGATGAGGAGCCCGATGGCGAGGATTATGGCGGTGGTGAGGTTACGGATCGCCTTACGATTCATGACTTTCTCCTCTCTTGCGCATCGAGATACCGGTTGGCGCCTTCCCAGGTCGGCCGCTGCGGCCGGGTCGCGCCGGCAGCGCCGAGGCACACACGAGATCTCTGGATATCTGGTATGTGCGACCACATGACGGAAAGGTGACACCGCAAAGGAATGTCCTCGACCCAGGCTCGTGACCACATTGTCGCGGATCGAGGCATTGTGCGCTTCCCGCGCCCTCGATGCAAGAGGGGGGGCCGTGCCGGGTCTCGCTCCCGGTTCGCCGTTGCTCTATGATTTACGTCGGTAGTCGTACTTCCTCCGAAGTCTGTCGGCGCTCGCCCTCGCGGTCGAGCCGCTGGCACCTCCGGCGGAGGTCGGCGGCTAGGACCGTAGAGATGCACGTTTCGAGAACAAGGGGGATTGACTGATGCTGAAAAGACTCGTGTTGGTGACCCTGGCCCTCCTCCAGGTGGCGCCGGCTGCCGTGTGGGCTGCCAAGGGCAAGGAGAAGCCCAAGGCCGCGAAGGAGGAGGAGAAGAAGGAGCTGATGGCCCCGGGGACGTTCACCGGCCTCGGCCTGCGCGCGATCGGTCCGGCAGTGACCTCGGGCCGCATCGTCGACCTGGCGGTCGACCCGCAGGACCCGAAGACGTACTTCGTGGCCGCGGCCTCGGGCGGTGTGTGGAAGACGACCAACAACGGCACCACTTGGGCGCCCGTCTTCGACCGCCAGAGCTCGTATTCGATCGGCAGTGTGGTTCTCGATCCGCGCAACCCCAACGTCGTGTGGGTGGGGAGCGGAGAGAACAACAGCCAGCGCAGCGTCGGCTACGGCGACGGCGTCTACAAGTCCCTCGACGGCGGCAAGAGCTGGGAGAACGTCGGCCTGAAGGCGTCCGAGCACATCGGCAAGATCCTGATCGACCCGCGTGACTCCGACGTCGTCTTCGTGGCCGCCCAGGGCCCGCTGTGGGGGCCCGGTGGCGATCGTGGCCTGTACAAGACCACGGACGGCGGCAAGACCTGGAAGAAGGTGCTCGAGATCAGCGAGAACACCGGCGTCACCGATGTCGTGCTCGACCCGCGCAACCCCGACACCCTCTACGCCGCCGCCTACCAGCGGCGCCGGCACGTCTGGACCCTGATCGACGGTGGCCCCGAGTCGGCGATCTACAAGTCGGTCGACGGCGGCGCCAACTGGCGCAAGCTGTCGAGCGGTCTCCCCGGGGTCGAGATGGGCCGCATCGGCCTTGCCATCTCGACGATCGACCCCGACGTGCTCTACGCCACTGTCGAAGCCCAGAGCGACGCCGGCGGCTTTTTCCGTTCGGCCAACCGCGGCGAGAGCTGGGAGAAGATGAGCAGCACGATGGCCGGCAGCCCGCAGTACTACCAGGAGCTCTTCGTCGACCCCCACGTCTTTGACCGCGTCTACCTGGTGGACCTCTACGTCATGGTTACCGACGACGGCGGCAAGAGCTTCCGCCGCCTGGGTGAGCGCTTCAAGCACGTCGACAACCACGTCGTATGGGTGGACCCCCACGACGGCGACCACCTCCTGGTGGGTTGCGACGGTGGTCTCTACGAGAGCTGGGACCAGGCCGCCACCTGGAACTTCAAGGCGAACCTGCCGATCACCCAGTTCTACCGCGTCGTGGTCGACGACTCGCAGCCGTTCTACTACGTCTACGGCGGCACGCAGGACAACTTCAGTCTCGGCGGCCCGTCGCGTACCACCTCGGCCAATGGCATCACCAACGCCGACTGGTTCGTCACCCAGGGTGGCGACGGCTTCGAGAGCGCCGTCGAGCCGGGCAACCCCAACATCGTCTACGCCGAGTCGCAGTACGGCGGCATCGTGCGTTTCGACCGCCAGAGTGGCGAGGGCCTCGACATCCAGCCGCAGCCGATGGCGGCAGGCGAGTCCTTCGCCTGGAACTGGGACTCGCCGTTGCTGGTCAGCCCCCACTCGCCGACCCGCCTCTACTTCGCCGCCAACAAGCTCTTCCGCAGCGACGACCGTGGCAACACCTGGAAGGCCGTCTCGCCGGACCTCAGCCGGCAGATCGACCGCAACAAGCTGCCGGTGATGGGCAAGGTGTGGAGCATCGACGCTGTGGCGAAGAACGCCTCGACCTCGCTCTACGGCTCGATCGTGGCGCTCGCCGAATCACCCAAGGTCGAGGGCCTGCTCTATGCCGGCACCGACGACGGGCTCATCCAGGTGAGCGAGGACGGTGGCGCGAACTGGCGCAGGGTGGAGACCTTCCCGGGCATCCCGGACCGCACCTACGTGGCCTTCCTGGTTGCGTCTCAGCATGACGACAACACCGTCTACGCGGCTTTCGACAACCACAAGATGGCGGACTTCAAGCCCTACGTGCTGAAGAGCGCCGACCGCGGCCGCACCTGGACCGCGATCACCGGCAACCTGCCCGAGCGTGGCACGGTCTACAGCCTGGCCGAGGACCACGTCGATGCCGATCTGCTGTTCGCAGGCACCGAGTTCGGCCTCTTCTTCAGCAACGACGGCGGCAAGAAGTGGGTGCAGCTCAAGGGCGGCCTGCCGACCATCGCGGTGCGTGACCTGGCGATCCAGAAGCGCGAGAACGACCTCGTGCTGGCCACCTTCGGCCGCGGTTTCTACGTGCTCGACGACTACTCGCCGCTGCGCCATCTCGATGCCGCGTCGGTCGAGAAGGGCGACGCGCTGCTGCCGGTCAAGGACGCCCTGATGTACGTCGAGCGGGCGCAGCTCGGGCTGCCCAAGCAGGGCTTCCAGGGGCACAGCCTGTACACCGCCGCCAACCCGGACGTCGGGGCCGTCTTCACCTACTACCTGAAGGAAGACGCCAAGAGCCGCAAGGACAAGCGGCAGGAGGCGGAGAAGAAGCTCGCCGACGCCGGCAGCGCGATCCCGTACCCGAGCTGGGACGACCTGCGGGCCGAGGAGCGTGAAGAGGCGCCCAAAGTGGTCTTGACGGTGCGGGACGAGGACGGCCGGGTGGTGCGCCGCCTCGACGGGCCGGCCGCGGCCGGCGTTCATCGGGTGAGCTGGGACTTCCGGTATCCGGCCGCCAACCCCACCCGGCTCAACCGCGGCGGTGGCGACAACATCTTCGGCTTCTCGCCGACGGGCCCCCTGGCGGCGCCCGGCCGCTACACGGTGAGCCTGGAGCGGGTGGTCGACGGCAAGACCGAGGCCCTCGGCACACCGCAGAGCTTCAACACCGTGCCGCTCGCCAACCTCACCCTGCCGGCCCCCGACCGCACCGCCGTCCTCGCCTTCCAGCAGAAGACCTCCCGCCTGCAGCGTGCCGTCCTGGGCGCTGCCGAGGCGCTCGAGGAGGCGCAGACCCGCGTGGCGCACATCAAGCAGGCGCTCGTCGACACGCCAGCGGCGGGGCCCGAGCTCTCCACGCAGGCGAGCGCGATCGAGAACCAGCTGAAGGACCTCGCGATCCAACTCGTCGGCGACGAGCTCAAGGCCTCGCACAACGAGGCCTTCCCGCCGTCGATCGCCGATCGCGTCCAGGGCGTGGTCTACGGCCACTGGTACACCACGGTGGCGCCGACCACCACCTTCCAGCAGAACTACCAGGTGGCGGCCGAGGCCTTCGACAAGGTGCTGCAGGACCTGACCAAGGTGATCGAAGGCGACCTCGTCCAGCTGGAGACCCAGATGGAGAAGCTCGGCGCACCGTTCACTCCCGGCCGGCTGCCCCGCTGGCACCCCGAGTAGCTGTCGACGCCCCTACCGTAGCCCAATCAGCTGCCCCGAGCGATCCGCTCGGGGCAGCGCCCCACGGGCCATCACCCCCGCGCGTCGCACCGGCGCTCCGTTCCGCTACACTCGGCCCAGAACGCCCAAGGCCAGAACGCTCAACTCAGACCGCGGTCCCGATCCACGCTCCCGGCGCTCGCGCGCCAGCATCGGAGGAGCCGTCATGCAGCGAACCCCCATGGTTTTGCGCGTACTCGCCGCCGGGCTCGCCCTGGCCTCCCTCACCGTGGTGCTCGCGGGCTTCGACCGCATCACCGGCCGCTCGTTCGCCAGCCGTTCGGAAGTGATCGCCCGCCACGGCATGGCGGCGACCAGCCAGCCGCTCGCCACCCAGATCGCCCTCGACGTCCTGAAGGCGGGAGGCAGCGCCGTCGACGCCGCGATCGCCGCCAACGCTGCCTTGGGGCTGATGGAACCCACCGGCAACGGCATGGGCGGCGACCTCTTCGCCATCGTCTGGGACCAGAAGACGCAGCGCCTCTACGGCCTGAACGGCAGCGGCCGCTCGCCGCGGGCGCTCACGCTCGAGCACTTCCAGAAGCTCGGCTTCACCCACATCCCGCCCCACGGCCCGCTGCCGGTCACCGTTCCCGGCGCCGTCGACGGCTGGTTCGCCCTCCACGACCGCTTTGGCAAGCTGCCGATGCCGGCGGTGCTGGCGCCGGCCATCCGTTACGCCCGCGAGGGCTTTCCCGTCTCCGAGCTGATCGCCTACTACTGGCAGCGCAACGCGGCGGCGCTCGCCAAGTACGAGGGCTTCGCCGACATCTTCATGCCCGGCGGCAAGGCACCCGCGAAAGGCCAGGTCTTCCGCAACCCCGCCCTCGCCAGCACTCTCGAGGCGGTGGCGGCCGGCGGCCGTGACGCCTTCTACCGGGGTGAGATCGCCCGCAAGATCGCCGCCTACATGCAGGAGCAGGGTGGCTTCCTCGCCTACGAGGACCTCGCCGCCCACCGCTCCGAATGGGTGGAGCCGCTGGCGACGAACTACCGGGGCTACGACGTCTGGCAGCTGCCGCCCAACACGCAAGGCATCGCCGTGCTCGAGATCCTCAACCTGCTCGAGGGCTACGACCTGAAGACCATGGGCTTCGGCAGCGCGGAGACCCTGCACACCTTCATCGAGGCCAAAAAGCTCGCCTTCGAGGACCGCGCCCGCTACTACGCCGACCCCGCCTTCGCCCGCCTGCCGCTTTCCGGGCTGTTGGCCAAGAGCTACGCCGCCGAGCGGCGGGCGCTGATCCGGCCGCAGAGGGCGGCACGCACCGTGGAGGCCGGCAATCCCGCCCTCGACACCGGCGACACCATCTACCTGACCGTCGCCGACGCCGACCGCAACATGGTGTCGCTGATCCAGAGCAACTACCGCGGCATGGGCTCGGGGATGACGCCCGGCCACCTCGGCTTCGTGCTGCAGGACCGCGGTGAGCTCTTCGACCTCGAGCCGGGCAGGGCCAACACCTACGAGCCGGGCAAGCGTCCCTTCCACACCATCATCCCCGGCTTCGTCACCAAGGACGGCAAGCCCTTCCTCAGCTTCGGCGTGATGGGCGGCGCGACCCAGCCCCAGGGCCAGGTGCAGATCCTGATGAACATCATCGACTTCGGAATGAACGTCCAGGAGGCCGGCGACGCCCCCCGCGTGCTGCACGAGGGCTCCTCCGAGCCGACCGGCGAGCGGATGACCGACGGCGGCGAGGTCTCGCTCGAAGAGGGCTTCGCCTGGGAGGTGGTCCGCGAGCTCATCGCCCGCGGCCACCGGGTGGGCTTCGACCTCGGCAACTACGGTGGCTACCAGGCGATCCGTTACGACCCCGTCGAGGACGTCTACTACGGTGCCTCCGAGAGCCGCAAGGACGGCCAGGCTGCGGGGTACTAGCGCGCCGCCGCGCCGCTTGCCGGCGGCGGTCGGGTAACATTCCTGCGCAGATCTCTCCGAAATTGAGGAGATTCCACGGTAGCGCCCGCGGTCTCGACGGCGGGCGCCTCTCGCGCAGGAGACCCGACGATGGCCGAGCCCCGCAAGCCCCGTACGCCGCGCAAGCCCCCAGGCCCCAAGGCCAAGACCGGCAAGGCGCGGCGTACGCGCACCAGGGCCGGGAGCCGCGCCGCTGCCGCGCCGGCCGAGCCCAACGCGCCGCGCGATTTCCTGGAGTACGAGCTCGCCGACGAGGCGGTCGAGCGCTCGCTGCTTTCCGGGGACAACGCCGGCCTGCTCGAGGACTACTTCGGCCCCGAGAGCTACGAGGAGCTGCGCCAGCTCGCCCGCGAAGCGTCGTCGCGGGCGGTGCGCGGCGGTCCGCGGGTGCTCATCCTGCCCGGCATCATGGGCTCGAAGATCGGCAAGCACCGCCTCGGTGGCCTCTTCGACGATACCTACTGGCTCGATCCGGTGGACATCGCGATGGGTCGCCTCGCCGAGCTGCGGCTGCCCGACCAGGGCAAGTTCGGCGCCATCGGCGTGCTCCTGACCGCCTACCTCAAGCTCAAGCTGCGCTTGAAGATCGCCGGCTTCGACGCCGACTTCCATCCCTTCGACTGGCGCAAGTCGATTGCCGAGCTGGGCGCCGAGCTCAAGGCCCGCCTGGCCAAGGAGGGCGGTGACAAGGTCAGCCTGGTGGCCCACAGCATGGGCGGGCTGGTGGGCCGTTGGGCCCTCGGCGCCGGTGCCAAGTGCAAGCGCCTGGTGATGCTGGGGACGCCGAACTTCGGCAGCTTCGCCCCGCTCCTCGCCCTGCGCGCCGTCAATGAGGTGGTCGTCAACCTCGGCAAGCTCGATCGCAAGCACCAGCCGGAGGCCGCGCGCTGGCTCTCCGAGCACGTCTTCTCGACCTTCCCGGGCTTGATCGAGATGCTGCCCTCCCCGCAGGTGTTCAGCAACCTCGATCTTTACGACCTCGCCACCTGGCCGGACGACGGCATGGTCCCCGCCAAAGCGGCCCTCGCCGGCGCCCGCGCCGTGCAGGAGGCCTTGCTCGACCAGGGCGACAACCTCTTCCTCATCGCCGGTGTCAACCAGGACACCGTGACCGGTGCGCGGCGCACGGGCGATGAGTTCGAGTACGAGCGCTCGAAGGCCGGTGACGGCACCGTGCCGCTCTCCTTCTGCCTGCTGCCGGCGATCGCCGAGCGCACCTACTACGTCGAGGAGGGGCACGGCAGCCTGCCCAACAACGGTCTGGTGGAGAAGGCGGTCTGCGAGCTGCTCGACCGCGGCCGTACCGAGCTTCTACCGCAGCAGCCGCCGGCGCAGCGGACGGCAGGGCGCTGGGTGAGCGAGGGCGAGCTGCGGGCGAGCTTCGCGGCGCTGCGCGCCGCGGGACCCATGGGCCGGCGCGAGCTGCGCAACCTAGTGCGCGAGCTGGCCGCTCCCGATGCCCGCGCGACGGTGACCGCCAGCTTGCCGCCCGGTGCGGCAGAGGGCTTCGATCTGGACGGCTTCGAGCACCGTTTCGACCACGTGGTGGTCGGGCGGCGCAAGCAGCATCGGCTGGAGATCCGGCTCGCCAAGGGCAGCATCACCGAGGCGGACACCCGCGCCATCGCCCTCGGCATCTTCCGCGATGTGACGCCGCGCGGTGCCGCCCTCGCCCTCGACCAGCGGTTGGGCGGCGCGATCACCGACCTCACCCGCCGGCGGATGTTCTCGGGCGACGTCGGCGAGGTGTTCATGATGCCCACCGGTCGCCACCCGCTGGCGGCCGACCAGATCGCCTTCGTGGGCCTCGGCGCCTTCGATCGCTTCAACGACGACGTCCTGGAGACGGCGGCAGAGAACATCCTGCGCATGTTCGTGCAGACCCGCGTCGAGGAGTTCGCCACGGTCGTCTTCGGCGGCGGCTCCGGCAAGAACCCCGCACGCGCCCTGCGCAGCCTGCTGGCGGGTTTCGTGCGTGGCCTCGTCGACGCCGACCACGACCACATCTTTCGCCGGGTGGTGATCTGCGAGCGGGACGCCGAGAGCTTCATGGCCATCAAACAGGAGCTCTTCCGCCTCTCCTCGACGCCGCTTTGCGAAGGCGTCGAGGTCACCTTCGACGAGACCCTCCTACCGCAGGAGATGCAGGTCGGCGCCGGTGCCGTGGCCCGCCATCTGGCCCCCGGCCCCGAGCCCTCGTACCTGATCGTCCGCCTCGACGGTCGTAGCGAGCTCGCCGACGCGACGGACCTCGACGTCCGCTCCTCGCTGCTCACCGCCGGCGGCAAGGCGACCGTGGTGAGCGGCCTGCAGAGGGTGAGCCGCCAGGACTTCGAGGCCCTGGTCGCGGCCGCCGTCGACGAGACCGCGGACTTCACCCAGACCGGGCCCAAGCTCGCCGCCGGGCTGCTGGCCGAGGAGGTGCTCGACGTGCTGGGCCGCTCGGCGGAGAACCATCTGGTGGTCGTCCACGACGCACCGCTGTCGAAGGTGCCGTGGGAGACGCTCGGCCTCGCCGAGGAGGCGGGTGGCGGCGACGGCTTCTGGTTCCCGGCGGCCCGCGAGGGGATGAGCCGGCGCTACGCCGCCGAGAACCTCTCGGTGGCGAAGTGGCTGGAGAAGAGGGTGGCGGCCGAGTCCCTGGAGGTGCTGCTGGTGGTGAACCCGACGGGGGACCTGCCGGGCGCCGCGGAGGAGGGTGCCGCCATCGCGGGCTTGCTCGAAGGCCAGAACGGCATCCACCTGCAGCGCCTGGTGGGCGGCGAGGCCACGCGGCAGACCCTGCTTCAGGAGCTCTCCTCGGGTCGCTACGACATCGTGCACTACGCTGGCCACGCCTTCTTCGACGAGCGCAGCCCCGAGCGCAGCGGCCTGCTCTGCGCCGGCCGCCAGGTGCTCGCCGGGGCGGACCTGATCGGCCTCGGTAGCCTGCCGAGCCTGGTCTTCTTCAACGCCTGCGAGTCGGGCCGGGTGCGCCGCCTCGACCCGCCCCACGAGCGCGGCAGCGGTGGCAAGCCGAAGGAGCGCCGGCGCAGCTTCGTCAACTCGATCGGCCTCGCCGAGGCCTTCATGCGGGGAGGGGTCGCCAACCTGATGGGCACCTACTGGCCGGTGGGCGACGAGTCGGCGAAGACCTTCGCCCGCCTCTTCTACCAGGAGGTCCTGCGCGGCAGCACGATCGGCGAAGCGATCAAGGCCGGTCGCCAGGCCCTCTTCGCCGCCGGCTCGAACGATTGGGCGGACTACCTGCTCTACGGGGACGCCAATTTCGTGATGAAGGCGGCGCGCTGAGCGAGGTCGGCGCTCTACGATAGGCGGCATGGGTTTCTACCGCCACTGGCTCTTCCCTCGCCTCTGCCACTGCGCCTTGCGGGATCCTGAGGTGGCGCAGCTGCGCCGCTGCACCCTCGCCGAGGTCGCCGGCGAGGTGCTCGAGATCGGCTTCGGCACCGGCCTCAACCTCGAGCACTATCCGGCTGCCGTCGCCGCCCTGACGGCGATCGACCCCAACCCGGGCATGCGCGCCTTGGCCGCCGGCAGGGTGGCCGCGGCGCCGTTTCCCCTTCGTCTCGAGGATGGCAACGCCGAGGAGCTGCCCTTCGCGGCCGCGCGCTTCGATTGCGTGGTGAGCACGTTCACCCTTTGCAGCGTCAGCGACCTGCCGCGGGCCCTCGCCGAAGTTCGCCGGGTACTGCGGCCGGGAGGGCACCTCGTCTTCCTCGAGCACGGCCTGGCGGCGGAACCAGCCGTCGCCCGCTGGCAGCGCCGGCTCACCCCCTGGCAGCGCCGGCTGGCCGACGGTTGCCACCTCGATCGTGACATGGCAGCGGCGGTGGGCACCGCCCTCCGCCTGCGAAGCGTCGAGCGCTCCTACCTGCGCGCGGCGCCGCGCGTGATGGGGGCCCTCTACCGCGGCGTGGCGGTTGCCGACTGAGCGGGCTTCCGCTCGTCGTTGCCGATCAGCGCGTCGAGCCGGCGCACGTCGATCGCCAGCGGGGCGGTGTCGTCGTCGCTCAGGAAGAGGTCGCCGAAGCGGGCGTCCCACACCAGCTCCTCGGCGCGATAGGAGGTGCGGGCGTGGACGGTGGCGGCGGACGCCTCGTCGGTGGCGGTCAGCAGCACGAGCAGCTCGGCGTCGCTCGCCAGCAGCTCCTCGCGGCCGAGCCCGGCAAGCGGGCTCTCGGCCTCGATCGGGTGGACCACCGTCCAGGCGAGGGGCAGAAAGACCACCTTGGTGCGTTCGAGGGCCAGCGGGTAGAAGCGGCGGACGGTCCGCCCATCGTGGACCTCGAAGCGCGAGAAGGTGACCTGCACGGCCACCTCGATCAACTCGCTGCGGCGCTGGTTGACCAGGCGGAACATCAGGCCCTGGCCGCCTTGGTAGGGGGCGAAGACGGCGTTGCGGCTGAAGCGGATGTGGGCGGTCGGGCGGGAGAAGCGGCCGAACGAGATGCCGGTCGCGAGCGCCACGGTCAAGAGGCCCACGAACGACTCGACCGTCATCAGCAGGTTGGCCGCGAAGCCCACCGGCACGATGTGCCCGTAGCCCACCGTCGACAGGCTCTCGACGCTGAAGAAGAAGGCGCGCGCGAACGGCCCGAGCTCGCTGCCGCCGGCGAGGGCATGCTCGCCGAGAGCGAGAAAGGCGAGGGCGAAGAGGGTGTTGAGCACGAGATAGAAGGCCGCCAGGCAGGCGAGGAAGCGCGGCCAGCTCAGGTAGAGCAGGAAGTCGTAGAGGGCGATCGAGGGGCGGCGCCGCAGGCCGTGGCGCTGGACGTTGAACGAGCCGTCAGCGTTGAGCAGGCGCTGGCGGCGAGTGCCTGCCACCACCGAGCCAAAACCGAGGTCCCGCGGCTCGTCGGTGGTGCCATCACGGCCGCGGCCGGCCCCTGAGGTCTCGCGCTTGCGTAGCATGGCCGTGGATTCTATGCGGCGTCCGAGGCGATGAACCCGTCGCAATGAAGGTCGTGCATATGCGCTCCGTGCTATGGTCTGCCGCCACAGGAGGTCAGCCATGAACCGAGCCCATCCAGCCTTGCTGCCTTCCGTGCTTGTCACGCTTCTGGCCCTCGCTGCCAGTGCTCCGGCCTCGGGCCAGCTGGCGGTGGTCGCGACGGTGCCGGCCCGGCACAGCGGCACGGCGTTGCCCGGCGCGACGATCTCGATCAGTTTCGACCGTCCGCTCGCCGTGGGCTCGGTGAGCGCCGGCTCGGTGCGCGCGTTCGGGCGCTCGAGTGGCCCGGTGGCCGCCGCCTTCTCGTTCAGCAACGCCAACGCCACGCTGACGCTCATCCCGAGCCGTCCGTTCAAGAACGGCGAGGTGGTGACGGTGAACCTCGCCAACAGCCTCGCCGCCGCCGATGGCAGCCAGCTGCGCAGCGCTGGCTACGCCTTCCAGTTCCTCACCGTAGCGGGCGCCGCGCAAGGGGTGTTCGACGAGATCGACACCATGTCGGTGCGCACGACGGCGGCTGGCACCCGTCTTTACGGCGGTGCCGCCATCGATCTCGACCTCGACGGCTGGACCGACCTGGCGACTGCCAACGAGGATTCCGGCGACCTGCGCATCCTGATGAACCGGGCCGACGGCTCCGGCCTCTACGACCTGCTGACCCCACCGACGCCGATCGACCTCGGCCCGTCCCCCAACGAGGCGGCGGACTACGACAACGACGGGTTGCCCGACCTGGCGACGGCGAACTACCTGCCTTCGACGGTCTCCATCGTGCTCGGCAACGGCGACGGCCGCTTCGCCGCCCAGCAATCAGTCAGCGTCGGCGCCACTCCGCACGGTCTCGCCGCCCTCGATTTCGACGGCGACGGCGATTGGGACCTGGTGACGGCGAACGAAGGGGCGAGCAATCTCTCGCGCCTCGCCAACGACGGGAACGGGGTGTTCACGGCTCTCACGTCCTTCGAGGGTGGCGGGAGCGGCGAGTACCCGGTGGCGACCGGCGACATGAACAACGACGGCATCCTCGACCTCGTCGTCGGCACCCGCAACGATCAGCAGGTCCACGTGCTGACCGGCAACGGCGACGGCACCTTCAGCCACGTCTCGAACCGCAGCGCCGGGGGCCTGACCTGGATGATCGTCCTGGGCGACCTCAACGGCGATGGCAATCTCGATGTCACCTCCGCCAACGGGCAGAGCGCCAACGGCTCGGTGCTGCTCGGCAACGGGGACGCCACCTTGCAGCCGGCCGTCGTCTACACCTTCTCCGGCCACATGGTGGCCACCGACCTCGGTGACCTCGACGGCGACGGCGACCTCGATTGGGTGACCTCGAGCTTCGGCGGTGGGCGCTGGCACGTGCTGCGCAACGACGGGACGGGCAGCTTCACCCAGGTCGACCAGATCTTCGCCAGCTCGAACGCCTCCTGCGCCGTGCTCTACGACTTCGACAACGACGGTGACCTCGACATGGCCCTCTTCGACGAGATCGCCGATGAGGTGAAGCTGCTGCGCAACCGAGGAGGCACCTCGATCTTCGCGGACGGCTTCGAGACCGGCGACACGATGCGCTGGTCACTCACCGTGCCGTAGCCCGGCCCCCACCTCCGCGTGGAGGTCGGGGCCGAGGCAGGTCGTCAGGGTGTAGTGGCGCGGGTCGGGGCGTTGCAGCAGGCCTGGCGGACCAGCCGCTCGGTGAGGGCGGCGATCCGCTCGGGCGAGTCGTCGTGCTTGAAGAGGTGGCGCACCCGCCCAATGCCGTCCAGGAGGTAGATGTAGGTCGAGTGGTTGATCAGGTAGCGGTCGGGGCTCGAGCCGGGGACCACCTCGTAGCTCGCGCCGTAGCTCTTGGCGACCGCTGCGACCTCCTCGGGCGTGCCGGTGGCGCCGACCGCGTGGGCGTCGAAGAACTGCAGGTACTCGGCGAGCTTCGCCGGGGTGTCGCGGTTCGGGTCGAGCGAGATGAAGAGCGTCTCGATCATCGAATCGAAACCGCTCGGCGCCAGGGCCTCCTTGGCGCGGCTGAGCTTGGCGAGGGCGGTCGGGCAGGCATCCGGGCAGCTGGTGTAGCCGAAGAAGAGCCACACCGGGTGGCCGCGGAAGCTGGCAAGCGTGACCGGTCCCTGGGCGGCCTGCAGCGTGAGCTCACCGCCGATGGCGATCGGTTCGAGCTCACGGTCGAGCTCCTGGTCGATCTTCTGCTGCCGGTTGCAGCCGAGCGCCAGCAGCAGGCAGCCGGCGAGGCTCGCGGCGAGCAGGCCGGAGAACTGCCAGGAACGTTCAGCCGCCATGACCCATGTCCTTGCCCATGTGCTTGCCGGGGGCCTTGGCGATGGCTACGACTGCGACCTCGCCGGCCTTCTCGAAACGCAGGGTGAGGGTCAGCGGCTGCTCGGCTTGGAGCGGGCCTTTGAGGTCGAAGAGCATGATGTGAAAGCCGCCCGGGGCGAGCTCCACCTTGCCGTGGGCGGGCACTTCGATGCGCTCGACGCGCTCCATCTTCATCCGCTCACCCTCCTGCTTCATGGTGTGCAGCTCGACGGTGCCGGCGCAGCTGCAGCTGGCGGCGAGGAGGGCATCGGGGGCGTCGCTGTGGTTCTCGATCGTCAGGTAGGCCGCCGAGATTGGTTGGCCAGGGGCCGTGGCTCGTGCCCAGGCGGCGGAGATGACCGGCTCGATGCTCGATGCCGGCGGGGTAGCGGGGGCCGGCGGGGCGCCGAGGGCTGGCACGGCGGCGAGGCTGCCGGCGAGGAGGGTCGCGATCAGGAGTCTCTTCATGGTGCGTTCGTCCTTCCTTCAGGGTGCAGGGTTGGTCGCCGCGGAGCGCGACAGCGAGAGGATGTAGAGGGCGATCTCCCGGCGCTCGGCGGGGGGGATGAAGGGATGGGCCGGCATGCCGCCGGCGATCCCTTCGGCGATGACGTTGGCGATGGCCTCGGCGGAGGCCCCGCGGGTGAACGAGGAGGGCAGGCGCAGGTCGCGGGGCGGCCGCGGCAGGCCGCGCGCCACCGGCCCGTCGCCGCCGCCCGCCGGACCGTGGCACGAAGCACAGCCTCGCTTGAGATAGAGGGCGCGGCCCGCCTCGACGGCGGCACCGGGCCCGCCGCCCGCGCAGGCGAGCGCGCCCAGGGCGAGGAGCAGCGGGCAGAGCAGCCCGCCGGCGACGAGCTGCCTCACCATCGGTAGGTGACCCCCAGGCGCAAGCGGTAGTCCGGTACCGATTGCAGCTCGGTGGTCTGCTGGCGGACGGGGAGGTCGACCTTGAGGTCGCCGTAGAAATGACTGGCGAAGGAGTAGCTGGCGATCGGACCGGCGTAGACCGCCGACAGATCGGTGTCGCGGGCCGGCTCGCCGGCCAGCTCGTCGAAGCCCTTCTTCTCGCCGTTGACCTCGACGCCCAGGCGCCAGGCGTGGCCATGGCTGAGCGAGGCGAAGTAGCCGGCACCGAGGCTCCAGCGCAGGTCGTTGGCGTAGCGGTACTGGTAGTCGCCTTGGCGGCGCAGGGCGTACTGCGCTTCGGCGGCGAGGAAGGCCCGGCCGTGGCTGCCGAAGGCGGAAAGGCCGAGAAGGCCATCCGTCGAGCCGCTGCCGAGGGCGAGGTCGTGGCCGTGGACGGCGCTCGGGACGCCGTCGTCATGCTCCCCTTCATGCTTCAGGCTCGTGAGGACTGCTGCCTCGGCAGCGTGGAGGTGGTCCTCCGCGAGCTCCTCGGCGATGCGGTCGCTGCTGCCGGTCGAGAGCTTCACCCCGGCCAACAGGTTGAGGACGAAGGTGCGGTTGCCGCTGTAGTGCTCGTAGGCACGGAAGTGGGCGAGGACGGTCACGTCCCCCAGGCCGCTCTCGCTCCCCGTCTCGACGGCATCGCCTTCGACGCGGCGGAACGAGCGATCGATCCACGGCAGGTTGACCTGCAGGCCCAGGCGGCGGTTCACCTGGTAGCCCAGCACGGCTTGGGTGATCCAGCTGTCGAGGTGCTGGTCGGCGGGGTTGGCCACCGCGTCGCCGTCCTCGCGCAGGGTTGCTTGCTGGGAGTACTGCTGGAAGAGGCTCAGGTACCAGCCCGGTTGGGCCTCCTGAGTCTCGAGCGAGGTGTAGATCGCACAGAGGTCACAGGCGTGGGCGGCCGGCAGGGCCACGAAGCCACCCAGCAGGAGGGTGGCGAAGGTGCTGAAGAAAGTTCTGCGCATGCAGAAGCTCCGCTCCGGGTGCGCGCGGCAGACGTCGGTCCGCCGGTAGGCACCGGTTCCAAGTCTTTGGTTTCGCCCCGACGCTCGGGGCGGGCTTTGGGCTCAGGCGGGGCGGTGGGAGCGGGGGGGTGGGAGCTCGGGGCGCTGGGAGAGCGCGCGATCGTGGGGCGGCGAGAGCGCAGCAGGTCCGCCGTTTTCCGCTCCGGGGGCCACGGCGACCGCCACCGGCAGCACGCCCGGGCGCTGGTCGGCGACCACGACGCCACCGCGGTGGTGGCCGCAGTCGGCGAAGAGCCCGCAGCCGGTTGGCGCCGGGTCGCGCTGCTCGCTCGCCGCCGTCCCGTCGTGGTGGCAGCCCGTCGCGGCGCCGGCCACCTTGCGGCAGGTACAACGGTCCGTGGTGCACTCGCAGCGACCGCCGGCCACGAGGCCGAGGCTTGCCGGCTCGCCGAGGCAGAGGGCCAGGACGACGAGGGCGAGCAGGCGACGGGCCGAGCGCAGCACGGGCATGGTCACGGGCAGCGGCGATGCTACGCCATGGAGCCCCGGAGCGGCCAGCTCGGTGCGGCGCCGCTCACGGGCGACCCCCGACGCGGTTGGGGACCAGCTGGTACGGCGTCGTGAAGTGCGGGCGCTGCTCACCGCTCGGCGGCGGCAGCACGTCCGGCCACCAGCCGCCTGGCACGTTGGTGGGATAGGTACACCGTGCCGCGAGGCCGAGGTCTGCGAGCAGGGGTGGGTCGCCGGCGAGCGCGAGCTGGACGGCCTCCCGGCCGCCGCAGCGGTATTGGGGGCTGCCGAAGGCCATCGCCAGCGTGAGCAAGGCCGCGGTGACGGCCCAGGCGGTGACACCAAGGCGGGCCAGCTGGCGCCGGCGGCTGTGCAGAAGCGCCGCCGTCCACAGCGTGGGCGCGAGCAGCATGGCGTGGAAGAGGGTCACCCCCTGCCACCACATCACGGTGGTGGGCGCGGCGGCGAAGATCAGCACCGAAGCGAGAGCGCAGGCGAGGAGGTAGCGCTCGAGCCAGCGGCGGGGGCTCGCCCCGGCGCTCGACCGCCAGGCCTGCCGCCGCCACAGGCGCCGCCCGAGCCACACCAGGGTGAGCAGTACGAAGAGGGCGGTGAGCGGGCCGAGGACGGCGGTGACGAGCTTGCCCAAGGGGGCGAGGCGATGGTCCCAGGCGGCCCCCAGGGCGGGCGTGAAGTCGAGCTCGACGAGCTTGCCAGGCAAGGCCAGCGAGGGGTAGCGGAGCCAGAGCAGCAGGCCGCGGACGAAGGGGAAGACGAAGAGCAACCCGCGGCCCGGAAAACCGTGCGAGACGGGGAGCAAGGCCGGGTTCGCAGCCACCGCTTGCCAGTAGGGCACCAGGCTGAGGAGCACCAGGGCGCCGCCGGCGAGGGCTCCCGGCCAGCTCAGCCGCCAGCCGCGGCCCAGCCAGAGGAGGCCCGAGGCCGCCACCAGCAGCACGGCCGAGGCGTGGAGCTGGAGGGCCAGCCCCAGGCACAGCACATGGGCAAGGGAAAGCCAGAACCGGCCGCGTTCGCGTTGCCGGTAGAGGCTCCAAAGATGGACGGCGCCGGCGAGCAGCAGGTAGTTCGGGTTCCAGACGAAGCCCGAGAGGAAGAGCCTGAGGGGCGAGAGGGCGAAGAAGAGGACGAAGAGTCGGCGCGCGGTCGGGTGGAGGGTCTCCCGGAGGACGCGGTCGAGAAGCCACAGCGCCAGCAGGTGGCAGAGCAGGATCACCAGCACGGGGGAGCGAGCGTCGAGCCATACCGCGAGCGGCAGGCCGACGAGCCAGCTGGTGAGCGGGCCGGGGGCGACGCCACCGGACGAGCCGGGGTTGCCGTAGGGGACCAACGTGCCCTGCTCGGCGAGGAGCCAGCCCCGGGCCAGCAGGTTGAGCTGGTCGCCGCCGCTCGCGGCCCGTTGCCAGAGCAGGAGCGAGAGGAGGACCACCACGAGGGCCAGGAGAAGGGCCGTGGCGTCGCGCCGCCGGAGGAGAGGGCCGGCCCGAAGCGTCGAGGGGGGGCCGCTCGTTGCGCCTCGTGTCACGCCTTGCGTCTCGTTCTGGGCTCGCCGGTCGAAGGCCTGGGAGGTGAGGCGAGCGAGACTAGCAGATGGGGGCCGCGGCCCGCGCCGGCGCCTGAATCTGCCGGCGCCTGAGTCTGAGGTGGTCGCCGCCGTCAGTGGAGAGCGCGGGCGCCGTCGCGCCGGCGGCGAGGGACGCTGCGTCCCGCTCGTTGGGCGAGGTCGGCCAGGAGCTGGGAGCGCCGCAGCAGGAAGCCCTCGGCGAGGCCGGGCTCTGCGCTGGCCTTGGGGCCGGCATCACCGGCGCGCTGGCGCAGGCGCGAGCGCAAGGCCTCGATCCCGGCCAGCTGGCGATCCGCCTGGCAGCGCTCGCAGAGGGCCTGGGCCATGTCGAGGTAGGCCTCGGCCTCGACCTGTCGGCCCTCGGTCCCGCGCAGCTCGGCCAAGCGAGCGAGGAGCTCGGCCTCAACGCACGGGTCCGCCGTGCCGTCACGATCGAAGAGCTGCAGGGCGTGCTCCAGGCAAGCGGCGGCACGCACCGGCTCGCCCAGGGTCTGGAAGGTGCGGCCGCACTGGGCCTGGGCACGAGCGATGGCGGTCACCACCCAGCTGCGGCCGAACTGCACCGCGGACAGGCGCAGCGCGACGCTGTAAGCCGCCTCGGCGAGAGCGTGGGCCTGCCGCGGGCTAAGCGGCAGCTGTGCTTGGCTTTCCTCGATCAGTAGGTCGACGAGGATCGGGTTGCGGAAGCGGCCGGAGGCGGCCTCGATCTCTTCCTGTTGGCGCGCCGGGGGCAGGCCGGTGAGCTGCACGAGCTCCATCTCGGCGACCAGGTTGAGCCGGGCGAGCTGACTGGCGCGCCGGGGCAGCACGCGGATCGCCCGGTCGACCGCCGCGAGGTGGCTGGCGGCGGGTGGCTCGGGGCAGAGCGGCCGGCGGGCGGCAGTGCCCTCGGCGAGCAGGCGGTCGATCACCGCCTCGGGGTCGAGGTCCAGGGCCATCATCTGCTGCAGCTGCGACGAACAGGGACTTGCTTGCCTCATCGCCGGCTCCCGGCCAGCGCTGCACCGTGCCCTGAAGAGATGGTTATCATGAAATTCTTATAATGTCCTAATAGGCGTTCTCAGCTTAGTCGATTCTCTCTGCCTTGGCAAGGAATTGCCGTGGAAGGCAAGGCGCCCACGGGGTACGCGTGGGCAGTGCGGTGGAGAGCAGGTTGTAGAGTTGGCGTCGCGGAGGAGGTCCCCATGCGCACTCGCAAGCCGTCCCCTTGGCTGCTGCTCTGGCTGCTCACCCTCGTCCCGAGCCCAAGCTGGGCCAAGGGCGTGCCGCTCACCCTCGAGCACCTGTCGCTGGTGCGGCGGGTGAGCTCTCCCCAGCTCTCGCCCGACGGCAAGAGCGTGGCCTATGTGGTCAGCCAGGCCGATACGACCGCCAACCGCACGCGTGTGGAGATCAAGGTCGCGACGGTCGCCAACGGGCGGGTGATCGCCGCCTGGGAGGGCAGCGAGCCGCGCTGGGCCCCGGACGGCAAGACGATCGCCTACCAGGGCGAGACGGCCGGGCAGGCGGCGCTCTTCCTCTACGACCTCGCCGCAGGAACGAGCCGCAAGCTCGTCGACCTCTTCACGAGCGACGCCTTTCTCGGCCACGAGGCCGACAAGGGCTTCGCCTTCTCCCCGGACGGCACCCGGCTCGCCTACTGCGGCACCGAGCCGCCGCCCCTGGCGACCGCCGAGGACCTCTTCCTGCAGAGCGGCCTCGCCTCGGGCACCGCCGAGATCCACCGCACCTTCTTCAAGAGCCGCACCGGCCTCGCCGACGACCGCCGCACGCACCTCTGGCTGGTCGCCGTCAGCGGTCCGGCAGCTGGCAAACCCCGCCTCCTCACCCCTGGCCCCTACGACGAGCACTCGCTCAGCTGGTCGCCTGACGGCAAGCAGCTCGCCTTCGTCAGCAACCGCTCATCCGACTCCGACACCAACTATGCGGACGATCTGTGGAGCGTCGAGGTGGCGAGCGGCATCCTCCGCCAGCTCACCGCCACGCCGGGCACCGAGATGCACCCCACCTACTCGCCCGACGGCCGCCGGATCGCCTTCCTCGCCATGCAGCGGCCGGTCAACACTCGTGACAGCCCGGCGGAAGACGCCCATCTCTACCTCGTGCCGGCGATCGGCGGGCAGGCCCAAGCCCTGGCGCCCGAGCTCGATCGGCGGGTGGCGAGCGTCGCCTGGCACCCGGACGGCACGAGCCTTCTGGTGACGATCGACGACAACGGGCGGGTGCCGGTGCTGCGGGTGCCGGTGCCGGCGGCCGGCCAGACGGCCGCCTCGCCGGAGCGCTTCCTCGACGGCTTCAGCGTGCTGCTCGAGCCCCACGTCGACGCCGCGGGCACCACCCTCGCCTATCTCCGCAGTGAGATCACCCGCCCGGCCGAGGTCTGGGTGACGAGCTTCAAGGGCAAGCGCACCCACCAGGTCAGCCGCGAGAACCAGAGCTTCCTCAACACGGTGGAGCTGCAGAACGCCGACAACCTGACCTTTCCCAGCTTCGACGGCCAGAAGGTCCAGCTCTTCCTCTTCCGGCCGGTGGGCTATCGCCCTGGGCAGAAGTACCCCCTCGTGCTGTGGGTGCACGGCGGGCCCCACGGCATGTTCGCCTTCACCTACATCGAGCGCCTGCAGGTGCTCGCCGCGGCCGGCTACGGCGTGCTGGCGATCAACCCGCGGGGCTCGACGGGCTACGGCCAGGCCTTCACCGACGGCACCCGCGGCCAGTGGGGCGGCGGCGACTACCGCGACCTGATGGCCGGCCTCGACTGGGTGCTCGCCACCTATCCGTGGGTGGATGCCGAGCGACTGGGGGTGGCGGGCTGGAGCTACGGCGGCTTCATGACCAATTGGGTGATCACCCAGACGCCGCGTTTCAAGGCGGCGGTGGCCGGCGCGAGCCTCGCCAACCTGGTGAGCTTCTACGGCACCAGCCTCTACTCGGACCTCCTCGAGAGCGAGTTCGCTCCGCGGCCGTGGGAGGGCGACGGCTTCGCCGAGCTCTGGCGCTGGTCGCCTCTGGCACAGGTCGGCAAGGTCACGACGCCCGTCCTCTTTCTCCACGGCGAAAGCGACCAGGACGTGCCGATCACCCAGGCCGAGGAGATGTACACGGCCCTGCGCCGGCAGGGCAAGGAAGCGGTGCTGGTGCGCTACCCGGGCGAGGGGCACGGCCTCCGCAAGCCGCGTAACGTGCTCGACTCCTACCGGCGGATCGTCGACTGGTTCCGCCGCTTCCTGCCGCCGACGCCACCCCCCACGCCTACCCCGACACCAACCCCGGCTACCGCCGCCCCGCCGGCGAACGAGGGAGGTCGATGATGGACGCCGAAAAGACCGCACGGCTGCGCCGCAGCTACCAGGAAGAGGTGGACAGCAGCTTCCTCTACGGAGCGCTCGCCGGGCTCGAGGCGAGCGCGGAGCTCCGCGAGGTCTTCCAGCGGATGGCCGCGGCGGAGGGCCGCCACGCCGCGGCCTGGCGGCAGCGGCTCGCCACGGCCACCGGCACGGCACCGGCCGCTCGGCCATCGTGGCGCGCGCGCACCCTGGCCCGCCTGGCCCGCCGCTTCGGCAAGGGGCTCATCCTCTCGACCCTCGTCGACGCCGAAGCAGCCGCCTCTCGCACCTACGGCGGCGGCCAAACAGCTGGCGGCGGCGGGATGGCCCGTGAGGAACGCTCGCACCACAGGCTGCTCCAGGCCCTCGCCGGTGGCAGCGCGACGGGCCTCGCCGGTGCCGCCGTCGCCCGTCTCGAAGGCCGCCATCGCAGCCTCGGCGGCAATGCCCTGCGTGCCGCCGTGCTGGGTGCCAACGACGGCCTGGTCTCCAACCTCAGCCTGGTGATGGGGGTGGCGGGGGCCGCCCTCGACAGCCATGCCATCCTGATCACCGGCTTCGCCGGCCTCCTGGCCGGCGCCATCTCGATGGCCCTCGGCGAGTGGCTTTCCGTGCAGAGCTCCCGGGAGCTCTACGAGCAGCAGATCGCGATCGAGGCCGAGGAGCTGGCCGCCGCGCCGGCCGAGGAGGCCGCCGAGCTCGCCCTCATCTACCAGTCGAAGGGCGTCCCCAAGGCGCAGGCGGAAGAGCTCGCGGCGCGGCTCATCGCCAACGAGGAGACTGCCCTCGACACGCTGGCCCGCGAGGAGCTGGGGATCGATCCGCAGGAGCTCGGCGGTTCGGCCTGGGAGGCGGCGGGCACCTCGTTCGTGCTCTTCGCGATCGGCGCCATCGTGCCGGTGGCGCCCTTCCTCGCCGTCACCGGGCCGCCTGCCGTCGTCCTCAGCCTGGTGGTCAGCGCCGTCGGTCTCTTCGCGATCGGCGCGGCGATCACCTTGATGACCGGCCGCGGCGTGCTCTTCTCTGGCTCGCGCCAGATGCTCTTCGGCCTCGCCGCCGCTGCCGTGACCTACGGCATCGGCTGGTTGATGGGCGTCTCGCTCAGCGGCTAGGGCGCTCGGCGTGCTCTAGAACTGGAAGTAGATGAAAGGCTCCGCCTTGAGCGGCACGAAGGCGAGGGCGAGGGCCCAGAGGGTGCCGTAGCCGGTGGCGAAGAGCCAGTCCGGCAGGGCCTCCACCCGGCGCTCGAGGACGCGGTGCTGGCCCAGCCAGTGGAGGGCGAAGAGGGCGGCGATCAGCAGGATGAGCCAGGGCGAGAGGCTCGTCTTGCCCGCAGCGTCGAAGAGCACGAAGCCACGCAGAAGGGTGGCGGCGTTGAGGAAGGTGCCGGCGCGGAAGAAGATCCAGGCGATGCAGACGAAGTAGACGGTCCCGGCCCAGGCCGCCAGGCGGCGAGCGGCGACCGCGGCCGTGCTCCCAGTGGCGGGCTCGCCGCGTCGCCGTCGCCACTCGCGATGGACGACGAGCGCGAGGCCGTGCAGCGCACCCCAGAAGACGAAGGTCCAGGCCGCGCCATGCCAGAGGCCGCCAAGCAGCATGGTGAGCATCAGGTTGCGGTAGGTGAACAGGCGGCTACCGCGATTGCCGCCAAGCGGGATGTAGAGGTAGTCGCGCAGCCAGGTGGAGAGCGAGATGTGCCAGCGGCGCCAGAAGTCGGTGATGTTGGCGGCCAGGTAGGGGAAGCGGAAGTTCTCGCAGAGGTCGTAGCCCAGGAGGCCCGCCGAGGCGATCGCCATGTCGCTGTAGCCGGAGAAGTCGCAGTAGATCTGCGCCGCGTAGAGCCCGACCGCGACCCACACTGCCTGCGTGCCGTGGCCGTGCGGCTGCCCGAAGACCTGCTCGACGAAGGGTGCGATCTGGTCGGCGACGCAGCTCTTCTTGATGAAGCCGACGACGAAGAGCCAGAGGTGCGCGCGCACCCGCACGTTCTGCCAGCGGGGCCGCTCGACGAGCTGCGGCAGGAAATCGGCGGCGCGCACGATCGGGCCAGCCACCAGCTGGGGAAAGAAGCTCACGAAGAGGGCGAAATCGAGCAGGCTGCGCACCGGCTTGAGGTGGCCGCGGTAGACGTCGAGCGTGTAGCTCATCGTCTGGAAGGTGTAGAAGCTGATGCCGGCGGGCAGCACGATGGCGAGCGCGCGGTCGGGCAGGTGGACGCCGAGGGGGCCGAGGAGCGCCGAGGCTGACTCGAGGAAGAAGTTGAAGTACTTGAAGACCCCCAACAGGCCGAGGTTGGCGGTCAGCGAGAGGCGGAGCACCCACAGCCGCCGCTTGGGGTCCGTCACGGTCTGGAAGAGCAGGCCGGCCGAGTAGTCGATGATGGTCGAGATGGCGATCAGCGACAGGAAGCGCCAATCCCACCAGCCATAGAACAGGTAGCTTGCCGCGAGCAGCCAGAGCTTGTGGCGGCGGTGGCTGCGCTCACCCCAGGCAAGGCCGAGGACGACGGCGAAAAAGACGAGGTAGATCGGCTGGGTGAAGAGCATCGGCGGCGGGAGAGGGCCTCAGGGCGACGAGGGGGCCGCCGTCGTCCCCGCTGGCTGGCCAGCGAGGAGGGGCGCGAGCTGTTCGGCGAGGGCGCGGCTGAACAACTCGGCTCCCGGCGGCGTCAGGTGCTCGGCGTCCCAGTGCACCTTGACGGCGTAGAGCTCGGGATAGGCCTTGGGATCGTTGAAGGCCAGCAGGTGCGGGATCACCCCTTGGGCGGCGAGGGCCCGCACCTCGGCGTTGGTCGCCAGCGTGGGCGGGATGAAGTAGATCGGCTCGAAGCCGGCGGCGCGCACGGTCGCCACCTGTTCTGCGATGGCCGCGACCGGGTAATGGGCGAGGTCGGCCGGCTTCTTGAGGCGGCGGGGCAGGCTGCGCAGCCGCCGCTGGTAGCCCGGCAGGTCGGCGAGGAAGTTGCGGCGGTTGTTGTCGCGCAGGTCGTCCCGCCCCGGCCGCACCACGAAGGGCTCCCAGCCGCGGTTGGTCGCCAGGCGGGCGAGGGCGGCCTTCGGCACCCCGCTCTGGCCGAGACGCTGACGGACGATCGCTGGCCCCTGGCCGGCGGCGGTGGCGTAGGCCACGCCGTGCAGCACGTTCACCCAGGCCTGGCGCAGCCGCGTCGCAAACGGCAGGTCGGCGAGGGAGATGGTGCGCAGCACCGAGAGCGTCTCGTGGCGGTCGTGCCAACGGATGGTGCGCCCCTTGAACTCGTTGCGGGGCTCCAGGCGGCCGCTCCAGTCCTCCACCTCGATCAGCACCCAGCGCAGCTTCTTGGGCCGCACGGCGAGGGCCCGCCGCAGCGTCGCGCTGATCTCGTGCGCCTCCATCCCCGGCAGGCCGAAGTTGAACGAGCGCACCGCGAGCCCCTGGCGGGCGAGCTCGGCGTCGACCTCGGCGGGAACCAGGCCGCGGTAGGTACGGCTCGAGCCGAAGGCGACGAGGTCGAAGTCGTCGCGGTTGCGGGCAAAGTAGGTGAGCTTCGAGGTGACCTCCTCGAGCCGTGGGTTCGGCGTCTTGCCGCTCAGCCAGTGAGCGACGCCGCCGAAGCTGAGGGCGAAGAGGGCGAGACAGGCGAGCTTGCGCATGCGAAGCCGGCAGTCTACCGAAAACGCCGCCGGCGGCTGGCCGGGGGGGCGATAAGATGGGGTGCCATCTGCCGATCGGAGGAGCAACGAGATGAAGATCGAGAGCTTCCGCCGCCCGCCCGGCGAGCGCTTCCATCTGGCCGAGATCGACCCGCGTGGGGCCGGCAAGCTGCGCAGGAAGGACGCCGAGGAGCGCCTCGCCGCCAACCGCGTGCGCCTGCAGCGGCTGCACCAGCGGCTCTACGCCGAGGGCAAGCACGGCTTGCTGATCGTGCTGCAGGCGATGGACACCGGCGGCAAGGACGGGGTGATCCGCCACGTCCTCGAGGCCTTCGACCCGCAATCCGTCGCCGTCACCTCGTTCAAGGTCCCCACCCCGGAGGAGCTCTCGCACGATTTCCTCTGGCGTGTCCACAAGGCGGTGCCGGGCCGCGGCATGGCGGGGATCTTCAATCGCTCGCATTACGAGGACGTCCTGGTGGTGCGGGTCAGAAAGCTCGTGCCGGACAGGGTCTGGCGGGCCCGCTACGAGCAGATCAATGCCTTCGAGAAGATGCTCGCGGCCAACGGCGTCACCCTCGTCAAGCTGTTCTTGCACCTCAGCCCGGACGAGCAGGCCGAGCGCCTGCGTGACCGCCAGACCGACCCCGAGGAAAAGTGGAAGTTCAACCCCGGTGACCTCGACGAGCGCCGCCGCTGGGCGAGCTACATGGCCGCCTACGAGGACGCCCTCGCCAAGTGCAACACCCCCTGGGCGCCCTGGTACGTGGTGCCCGCCGATCGCAAGTGGTATCGCAACCTGGTGGTCTCCGAGATCCTGATCGCCGTGCTCGAGGGCCTCGACCTGCAGTACCCGGAGCCCGAAGAGGACATCACGAGCTACGAGATCCCGGCCGTCGAATGGCCCTGAGGCGCCGCTGCGGCCGGCGGCCCTGAGCCGCCCTCGGCGGCGACCAGGCCACGAGTGACGAAGCGGTCGCGCAGCCAGGGGGGGATCGGCCGCTTCTCAAAGCTCTGCATGTCGACGGCGACGGTGACCAGGCGGGCGCGGAACACCGCGTGTGCCTCGCCCTGCCGGTAGATGGTGTACTCCCAGACCAGCGACGACGAGCCCAGGCGCTCGATCCGCGCCTCGATCTCGGCTTGGTCCCCGTAGCGCAGCGGCTGGTGGTAGCTGACGTCGATGTGGACCGTCGGGAAGCCCAGCCGATGCTCGCCGAGCAGCCGCGGATAGTCGAGCCCCACCGCCTCGCGGAAGAACTCCTCCATCGCCACGTGGCAGAAGTGGAGGTAACGCGGGTAGTAGACGATACCGGCGAGGTCAATGTCGCCGAAGCGGATGGTCAGCGCGGTGCGGAAGGCCATGGCGCGGACTCTACCAGTCGAGCTGCTGGCGGCTTGCGACATCGATGCTCTCGCCGCTCGCCGGGTCCGTGAAGCGCAGGCGGCGGGCGAGGAGCTGCAGCGGGCGGTGGAAGTCGTCCGCCGCTTGCGGTGCCAGGTCGGGGTAGAGGCGGTCGTTCTCGATCGGGACGCCGAGGCGCGCGAGGTGGAGACGCAGCTGGTGCTTGCGCCCCGTCGTCGGCCGCAGGCGGAAGAGCCCCCGCCCCGTCTGCAAGGCCCCCGCGCGCCAGGCCACGAGCTCGACGCTGGTGTGGGCATTGGGCGGGCCGTCGACCTCCGCCATGCGAAAGAACGGTGCGCCGCGGACGATGCGGCCCTCGACCTCCTGCCGCTGCCAGGTGGGAGCGGCGACGCCGGCGCCGATCGCCAGGTACTCCTTGTCGACCGCACGCTCGTCGAAGAGGCGATGGTAGAGCCGCCGGGTCGCGGCGCGGCAGGACAGCAGCACCAGCCCGCGGGTCTCGCGGTCCAGCCGGTGCACGGGCTGGAGGTCGGGGTTGCCCGTCTTCTGGCGCAGCCGGTAGAGCAGGCATTCGTTGACGAAGCGGCCGGCCGGCACCACCGGCAGGAACGGCGGCTTGTCGACGACGAGGAAGTCGGCGCTCGCCAGCAGCACCTCTTCTGTGAAAGGGATCGGCGGCTCGCTGGGCAGCTCGCGAAAATACGAGACCCGCAGGCCCGGCACGTAGGGCGCACCGGCGGCGAGCGGCGCGCCGTCCGGCCCGAGCACGGTGCCGGCCGCAAAGCGGCGCCGCCACTCCTCGGCCGGCACCCGCGGGAAGTGGGCGCAGAGGAAGTCGAGCACGGTGGCCGCCTCCGCGGCCGCCGGCAGGCGGACGAACGAGGCTTGCGGCGCCCGGCTCGTCATCCGTGGGACCGCTGGCGGCGCTGCCTCAACGCGGCCAGAGCCAGCCGAAGGTGCCGGCGGTCAGCAGGCCGTAGACGATGCCGTCGAGGATGTCGCGGCTGGTGGCGCCCCAGCCCTTGCCGAACCAGATGGCGTTGGAAGGCAGGGCCCCGGCCCAGGCGAGGACGGCCGTCGCACCCACCACCTGGAAGACCCGCAGGTACTCGGCCCCGGGGCCGAGGGTGCGACTGCCGACGTAGGCGATGAGGAAGCTCAGCACCAGGCATTGCACGAAGTAGGTCGCAAGGCTCTTGCCCATCGTGGCGCCGCCCTTCGGCCACAGCAAGAGCAGCCCCGAGGGCCCTGCCTGCATCTTCTTCTGGAACTCCGGGTCCTTGCGGGTCTGGTTGTCGGCTGCAAAGGGGAAGGCGAAGGCACCGCCCTGCCAGCCCTGGCGGTTGAGCTCGGCGCGTAGGCCGTCCTCGTCCGCCAGGCGCGCGAAGTCCTTGCGGTGGTGCGGCAAGGCTGTCCAGGCGAGCGCGCTGGCAAAGAAGACGAGCAGGGCCGAGACGACGATGGGAAGCCACAGTGCCGACAACGAGACCATGGTTCTCTCCTTCCTGGGTTCCGTCCACCGGCCAGTCGGCGGGCGGGAGCGGACCGCAGGTGACGACCTGCAAGGGACGATGACGGGAGCGTAGCAGAGGAGGCGCGGGGCCACGAAGGCCCCGCACTTCCCGACCTGCTAGAACGCTTGCGTATCGCCGACGCTGCCAAAGCGGCGCCGGGGGTTGGCGTAGGTCTTCGCGGCGCCGGTGACGGTGTCGGTGACGGTGAGGGTGTACTCGACGTTCGAGAGCGCGCCGTAGAAGACCCAGGTATGGCCGTTGACGGCGGTGGCGTCGAGCACCTTGAGCATCACCTCGACGTTGTCCGGGCCGAAGAACCAGAAGTAGCCGGTGTCGCCGGTGAGCGGCACGGCCTGGCCGCTGCCGGTGCGGTCCTGGAAGTCCCGCCAGGTGGCCTCGACGGCGAAGCGACCGTCGCCCAGGCAGAGACGGGTCGCGGTCGGCCCGCAGCTGCCCGAGGCGCCGCGGCCGGCGAAGGAATCGACAGAGGAATCGACCAGCAAGGGTAGGCCGTCGCCCGGCGCCTCGGCGGGTTCGCGGAAGCTGGTGAGCGAGGCGCCGAGCGGGCCGAAGGCCTCGGTGTCCCCGCGGCTCGCGAAGCGGCCCTCGGGGTTGAAGTAGCGGCGGGCGACGCCGGTCTCGGCGTCGGTCACCGTCAGCCAGTACTGGGTGTTGGAGAGCGCGCCGTAGAACACCCACTGGTGGCCGTTGACGCCCTGGCCGTCGAGCACCTTGAGGATCACCTCGCGGTTGTCGGGGTTGCGGAAGAAGAAGGTGCCGGTGTCGGCGGTCAGCGGTGCTGCCAGGGCGTCCGCCACCTGGCCGGCGAAGTCCTGCCAGAACATCTCGACGCGGTACTTGCCGTCGGCGAGGCAGAGGTGCAGCTCGTCCGCCCGGCAGGCCGGGCCGCCATCGAGCGGCAGGCTCCACAGCTCACGACCATGCACCCCGTCGTCGGCGGTGAAATACAGCTGCTCGCCACCGATCGTCAGCTGCTCCGGCGACGACGAGAACGGCCCGGGGTAGATGTCCTGCACCAGCCGCGTGCCCGCCGGGGTGCCGTCCGTCACCCAGAGCTCGGTGCCCTGCGGCCGCGTGGTCGCGGTGAAGAAGAGCCGCCCGCCCGCGGCGAGAAACTGCGTGGGGTGCGAGCTCTCGGGCCCGGGCAGGATGTCTGCGAGCAGGACGGTGCCCGCCCCGGTGCCGTCCGAGCGCCAGAGCTCGTAGCCGTGCTCGCCGTCGTCGACGCCCATCAGGAGCCAGCCACCCAGGCGGGCGACGGCGAACGGCTCGCTCTGGTAGCGCCGCGTGCGCAGGCCCGGGCGGACCTCGACGGTGCCCGCCGCGGTGCCGTCCGTGGACCACAGGCCCGGTTCCAGGACGCCGGTGTACCGGCTGCTGAAGAGGTAGACGCGCCCGCCGAGCTCGGTGAGGCCGTGCGGGTCATAGCCGATCTCTCCGGCTTCCGGGTCGGCGACGAGGGCGAGGTCGCCGTTGGGCTCGAGCCGCCAGAGCGTGCCGTTGCGAGAAGGAGTGTCGGCCGTCGTGAGCAGCCAGTCGCCGAGGCGGACCAGCTCGGTGTCCGTCGCTGGCACCACGGCCGTCCCGTCGCTCAGGTGCGTGCGTTGAACGGTGCCGGCGGCAGTGCCGTCCGTCTCCCAGAGCTCGGAGCGGGTGCCGTCGTAGCGCCAGAAGTAGGCGCGGTCCGCCAGCGGCCTGAAGCGCCCCACCGAGCTTCCGACCTGGGGGTTGCGCGGCAGAAAGGCGGTGGTCCCGGCCGCGGTGCCGTCCGTCGCCCACAGCTCGAAGGGGCCTTCCTCGTAGCGGCCGAGCACCCGCCCGCCGATCTCGACCTCGGTGCCCGCGACGACGGCGCCGTCTTGGTGGGTGAGCGCGACCGTTCCTGCCGCCGTGCCATCGCTCAGGAGGAGAGAGGACGGCCGGCCGCAACTGGCGAGGAGAAAGCTCTCGGTGGCGGCGAGGAAGCGGCCCGGCTCGACACCAGGCTCGCAGCCTGCCGCGGCGTCGATCGCGAGCGGGTTGGTCCCGGCGGCGGTCCCATCACTCAGCCAGAAGCGGGTGGGGTAGGTATTGTCGGTCGAGAAGACGGCGCCGCCGAGGCCTGCCTGCAGGGCGCCCGGGTTGGTATCCGCCGTGTACTGCTCGATGTCGAGCACCAGGCGGGTGGATTCCGGCAGGCCGGGCTCGACCGCCCACAGCTCGAGGCCGTGCGTGCGGTCGTCGGCGGTGAAGAAGATGGTGCCGTTCGCCGTCCGCTGCATGCTGCCGAGGGCGAGGCTCGAGGGGTCGGTCGGCGCCGGCAAGCGGGTCAGAAGACGGCGGCTGCTGGCATCGCCGCGGGACTCGTTGATCTCGCAGCCCAGGCCGGGCAGGCAGTCGACGAAGAGGATGCCGTCGCGGCCCGGCAGGGCCACAAAGCCGAGCGAGCTGGCCCGGCTGTTGCCGTAGAACGAGCCGATCTCGCGCGTTCCGCGTGGCGCGCCGTCGGTGCTCCACAGGCGGACCGTGCTACCCCCGTCGCAAGAGGCGAAGTAGAGGCGGCGGCCGCTCGGCACGAGCTCTCGGCCGGGCTGGGCGAGATCGATGCAGTCGTCGTTGCCGAGGAGCTGCAGCTGGCGCACCGACGAGGGGCTGCCAGGCGTCGTCCACAGCGCCAGCCGGTTCGCCTCGTTCAGGGCGACGAAGTAGATCTGGGCACCGAGCACGGCGACCTGGTCCGGCGACAGGTTGGAGAACGGCCGGCTCGGGCGGAAATTGGTCACCGGCGCGGTCCCCGCTGGGGTGCCGTCGCTCTGCCAGAGCTCGAGGCCATGTCGGCCGTCGTTGGCGAGGAAGAAGACGCGGCCTCCAGCGGCTTTGAGGAAACGGCTGTCCACCCAGGCGCTGGCGTCCGCGAAGGCAGTGACCTTCTGGGTACCGGCCGCGGTCCCGTCGCTCACCCACAGCTGGCGGCCGGCAGCGTCGTCGGCGAGGAAGAACAGGCGGTCTCGTGTCGCTGTGACCAGGGCCTCGGTGGGCGGGCGCGAGGGGACGGTGGTGACCAGCCGGGTGCCGGCGGGAGTGCCGTCGGAGACCCACAGGCCCTGCTCGCGAGCCGAGGCGTAGGCGAAGTAGAACGCCAGCTCACCCACCGCGCGGAGCCCCGAGGGATCACTGCCGGCGGTGCGCGGGCTTGGCTCCTGGAGCGGTCTCGTGCCCGCCGTCGTGCCGTCGCTCGCCCACAGGGAGAGAGCGTGTCCCGGTGAGGAAGCGACGAAGAGGACGAGCTCGCCGAGGGGCAAGCCGGCCGGGGTGGGACCGTCGAGGGCAATCGCCTCACTCGTCGCCGCCGAGGTCAGCGGTTCGGTGCCGGCCCGCGTGCCGTCGGTCACCCACAGCTGATGGTTGGTGATCGAGTCTTGATCGAGCTCGACGGACCAGAAGAACTTGCCGCCAGCGGTGCCGAGCGCCACCGGGCGATCGAAGCGGCAGTCGGTGCAGGCATGGCTCAGCGGGCCGGTGCCGTCGCTCGTGCCGTCCGAGGCCCAGAGCTGGCGACCCAGCCCCCGCTTGTTGGCGAAGAAGACCACGCGGCCGCCCACCGTCGCGGCGAGCGTCGGCCGTGAGTCCTCACCGGGGTAGCCCTCGGGCGTGAGGTCGCGGCTCAGCGTGGCGAGCTGCGCGTGGCCGGGAACCGGCACGGCGAAGGTCGAGAGGAGGACGAGGGCGATGGCTGGTCTCATGGCAGGCCTCAGTGCGCGGGCGCGAGCGAGCCGGCGGGCGAAGTCGAGTGCTCCTACGATGCGTCGTCGCAGCGCCGCGATCGTCACGGCATCGGCGCGGCGGTCTCGATGGAGTCCTTCACCGCCAGGCCTTCAGGTCTTTGTCGGCATTGTAGCGATCCCTACCTCCTTGGTCACCACCTCTCCCCGCCTCGGTCACGCCGTCGCCATCCCCGGCCCCTAGGCTTGTGCCCCGATGACGCGCGCTCGCCTCGAGTTGGTACCCACAGGCAAGGGGGCCCTCGACCCGCCCTCGGTGCGGGAGAGCGTCAGCCGCGCCGGGGTGGTGCGCGGCAAGGTGGCCTCGTTGCCCTTCCTGGCGGGTGATGCCACCGCCGGTTCTGAGACCGAGCTGCAGGTGGTGGTGATCGGCACTCGCGAGACGGTGGACCTGCCGCTCACCATCGAGCGCTCGAGCTACTTCGCCAACGCCGTGCGGCGCACGGCGGCCGGCGAGTCCCCCGCCGAGGCGCTCTGCGAGCTGGAGCGCTTCCTGCTCGACAATCCGAGCGAGGTCTGGGAGAACAGTTGGGTCCGCTTCCCGCTGCGGCTGCTGTCCCCGGCCGCCCGCGAAGTGCTGGAGGTCGACCTCGCGGCTGACCGCGAAGACCCCGGAGGGCCGCGCCGCGGTGATCACGAGCGCTTCTTCCTGGTCGACGGCAACGAGGGCCTGATCCGTGTTCCGATCAGTTATCTCTTGAAGCTGGCCCTGGCCGAGGTGGCTGCCGACGAGGCCCCGGCGGCGGCCGAGGTCCAGGCCCGGCGCCTCCTCGCCTGCTTCTCGAATGACAACATTTCTCCGGAGACGCTCTCTTTTCGCCTGGTGGACCTCGCGCCCGCGAGTGGTGGCGGCCGAGCGGTGGCGGCGGAGACGGCCCGCCGCTTCCTGGTGACGCAGCTCCTTGTTCTGTACGCGAACGAAAGGTTTCAGTTGCGCCGGCGGGGCCAGGAGGTGGCGGTCTTCTACGCGCCCAACCCGCCGCAGCGCCAGCGCCGGTTGAGCCGCATCATCTCCGACACCTTCTACCGTGAGCTCTTCATCTCGCCCTGTCTTTCCGGCTGGCGGCGCGGTGAGGACAAGCTCGAGTACATGCGCCTTTGCCACCAGGTGCTGTCACGCAGTCAGCTGCAGGCGGTGGTCAAGCTGCGCGACGCCGGCATCAACTTGCACAACCTCGTGGTGCTGCCGCAGATGACCAACCTCTCGCTCGCCAACAACGGCACCCACGTGAGCCTCGGCAGCCGGCGGCTCTCGAGCCTGCGGGCCGACGAGGGCAGTGGCTTCTCGGCGGCCCACGAGAAGGTGCTCGCCGACCTGGTGATCAAGATCGCCGAGCACTTCCTGCCGCTTTTCGTCGGCACCTTCTCGGCGGCGCCCTACCGGCTCGACTTTGCGGATTTCCACCCCGAGCAATTGCTCGGTTTTCTGCCCCACCAGCTGAGCGATACTCACCTGCGGATGCTCTGGCGGCGCTGGCGCAACAAGGCGAGCAACCGCCGCTTCGGCCAGCCCTGGACGCCGTTCGGCCCACCGTGGCTCGACCGCTCGCTCGCCGCCGTGCTGCGCCTGCGCGGCGACTGGGTGCCGGACCTGCGCCTGCTCGACTACCCGGTGGCCGTGCTCAGCACCGAGACGAGCCCGGCCCTCGACGGCCGCCTCGGCAACAGCGAGTCCCTCAAACGGGACCTCGACGCCCTCGGGGTGATCGATGCGCGCATGGCGCTCTACCTGCCCTGGCGGTCGCGGGAGAGCCTGGTGCATGGCTTCACCGGGGTCGAGGCGCGCAACTACTCGCTTTTCCCCGGTTTCCACCGCGACCTGGCGCCGGCGGTCGACCTGCAACAGCTGGTGGTGGCCTTCGCCTGGCAGCTGATCGGTGACGGGCGGATCACCCACGCCCACATCCCGGACCGCCCGCAGGTCGAAAGCGAGCGCCGGCAGCTCTTCTTTGCCGCCGCGATGGGCGTCGAGCGGGTCTATGTCAAGGCCGACACGGCCAACCAGCTGCTGCGCGAGGTCCTCGGCCTCGCCCGCGGCGTCCGGCCGAGCAAGCGCTACCCCGGCTACCTCAAGCTCGACCTCGCGGCCTACCGGCTGGCCCTCGTCGGCATGCTCGAGCGGCAGGCGGCGCCGCTCGTCGAGGCGCTCGGCAGCGGCCCGATGCTCGCCGACCTGCGGGACCGCCTCGCAGGGTCCGGCCGCCGTGGCCGGCCCGCGAGCCCGGCGGCGAGCGACCGGCTGCTCGACGCGATCCTCGCGCAGGCCGGTGAGAACGACCCCTTGCGGCTCGACGCCACGAGCTTCAACGGCGCCGCCGAGGAGCTCTACCGCGGGCCGCTGCGCCGCCAGCACCTCGACGAGGCCCTGGCCGACCTCGAAACCGAGCTCGTCGCCCTCGAAGCCCAGGGGGGACCGCGGTGCGCCGCCGTCCGCGCCGGCTTCGGCGAGCTGCTGGCCGGGGCGAGCGCCGCCGGCTTGGTGGCCTCCCTGCGCCCGGCCCTCCTCGCCGAGCGACTGCGCCCGCGGGAGGCGCGCCGGCTGCTCCAGCTCCTATTGCTCTTGGAGGCCGAGCACGGGAGCGGGACGCGAGCCGATTCCGACCTCGACGCGCTGGATTTGGAGGGCCCATGGCAGCCCACGCCTACGTGGACCGCGGCACCGGCGATGTCCTGAGCGAGGCGCTCTACGCCGACCCTCTCGTCGCCTACCTCTACGGCGAGGTACGCGAGCGTTCGCCGGAGCTCTTCCGTGCCGCGACCGGCCGGCGCCTGTCGCGGCTCCTCGGCTGGGTGAACTTCGACTCGCCGCTCGCCGCCAGCCTGGTGGGCAGCCGCCGCTTCCTCGCCGACGCCGGCATCGACCTCAGCGAGTGCCTGGCCGACCCAGCGAGCTGGCGCACCCCCCGCCAGCTCTTCGAGCGGCAGATCCGCTACTGGCAGTGCCGGCCCCTCGCCGACGCGCCCGGGCAGGTGGCCTCGCCGGCCGACTGCCGCCTGGTGGTGGGCTCTCTCGACGCCACGGCGGGCCTCTTTCTCAAGGGCAAGTTCTTCGCCCTGGCGGAGCTCCTCGGCGGCCGCGAGCCCTGGGTCGAGACCTTCGCGCGCGGCGACTTCGCCGTCTGCCGCCTGGCACCGGCCGACTACCACTACAACCACACCCCGGTCGCCGGCCGGGTGGTGGACGTCTACGAGGTGGCGGGGGACTACCACGCCTGCAGCCCGGCGGCGGTCATCGAGCTCGCCACGCCGCTGTCGAAGAACCGGCGGGTGGTGACGATCTTCGAGACCGACGTCCCCGGCGGCAGCGGCGTCGGCCGGGTGGCGATGGTCGAGGTGGTGGCGCTGATGATCGGCCGCATCGAGCAGGGCTATTGCGCCCACCGCTACGACGATCCGCGGCCCGTCGAGGCCGGCCTGTGGGTGGAGAAGGGCTGCCCGAAGAGCCTCTACCGGCCCGGCAGCAGCACAGACGTGCTGCTCTTCGAGCCCGGCCGGGTGCGCTTCGACGCTGACCTCGTGGCCAGCCAGCGCCGGGCGGACGTCGGCAGCCGCTACTCGTTGGCCTTCGGCCAGCCGCTGGTCGAGAGCGCCGTGCGGGTGCGCTCGGGGATCGCTCGCCGCGCCTGAGCCGGTGCGGGGACGGGGGAGACGGCGATGACGAACCTATTCGTGGTCTTGGTGCTCGCGGCGAGCCTCGGCCTGCTCTACGCCTGGGCCTTTCGGGCCTTGCCGGCCGAGCGCTGGCAGGTGCTCGCCAGCCTGCCCTGGCAGCGGCGTGGGCCTGGCCGCTTCAAAGGGGTGAACCTCACCTGGTACGGGGTGTTCACCGCCGCCGGCACCGGGCTCGCGGCGGCGCTCTTCCTCTTCCTCGCCGCCGCCTTCGGCGTCGCCCTGCCGGTGGCGGCCGGCCTGCTCGCGAGCTTCGGCCTCTGCGGCTTTGCCGCCTCGCGTTGGACGGCGCGCCTGGTCGAGGGCCGCAAACACACGGCGAGCGTGGGCGGCGGCCTCTTCGTCACCTTCTGGCTGGTGCCCGCGGTGCTCACGCTGGTCGAGCGCACGCTGGTACCCCGGCTGCCGAAGCTCGAGCTGCTGGCGGCCGCCGCCCTCGCCTACGTGCTCGGCGAGGCGGTGGGCCGCCTTGCCTGCATCAGCTTTGGCTGCTGCTACGGCAAGCCGATGGCGGCGGCGCCACCCCTGTTCCGCTGGTTGCTCGGCCGCCGCGCCTTCCACTTTCAGGGTCCGAACCGCAAGATCGCTTACGCCTCTGGCCTGGAAGGCGTCGCCGTGCTGCCGGTGCAGGCGATCACCGCCCTGGTGCTCACCACCGTGGGCCTCTTGGGCCTCTGGCTGCTGCTCGCCGGCTGGCCGCGGCCGGCGCTCGTGGTAGCGATCGTCGGCTCCCAGCTCTGGCGGGCCTTCTCCGAGACCCTGCGGGCCGACCACCGCGGCGGCGGCCGTCTCTCGGCCTACCAGTGGATGGCCCTCATGATGGCCCTCGCCACGGCCCTCGCCGTAGGCCTGCCTGGGGCCTGGTGGCCGGCGGGCACCAGCCTCCCCGCCGATGTCGAGCGGGGCCTCGCTGCCCTCTGGCAGCCGGCGGTCCTCCTCGGCCTGCAGGCCCTGGTGCTCGCCGCGATGCTGTGGAGCGGTCTCTCCCAGGTGACCGGCGCGCACCTACGGATCAGGACCTATCGCAGCCGCGCCTTCCCCCGATGATGCTCTCGCCCGCCGACCGCGACCGCTATCTCACCGCCGCCCTCGCTGCCGCCCGCCGCGCCGGTGAGATCCACCGTGGCTTCTACCGTGGTGCCGAGCTGGGGCTCGAGCTCAAGGCGGACGGCTCGCCGGTCACCCGCTCGGACCGCCTGGCGGAAGAGGCGATCCGTGAGGTGCTGCGCCTGCGCACACCCGAGCTCGGCCTGCTGGGCGAGGAGCTGCCGGCCGAGGGGGACGCCCGCGACCGCTGGGTGATCGATCCGCTCGATGGAACCAAGGGCTTCGTCGCCGGCCTGCCCTTCTTCGGGGTGCTGATCGCCCTCGAGCTGGACGGCGCGCAGGTGCTCGGCCTGGCGCACGCTCCCTTGCTGGGTGCGCCGCCGAGCTCGGCACCGCGCTCGCTCGACGGCGACCCCGCGGCGGGCGAGACCTGGTGGGCCGCCCGCGGCCACGGCGCCTGGGGCGGCAGTGGCACGACGGCCGACCGTGCGGGCGACCGCCGTCTCGCCGTGTCGACCACCGCCCGGCTCGCCGACGCCTTCTTCTGCCACGGTGGCCTCAAGCGCTTCCAGGAGCAGGGGCTCTGGGAGGGCCTCTCGACCCTCGTCGCCCGCACCCGGCGCAGCCGTGGCTTCGGCGACTTCTGGGGTCACATGCTGGTGGCCGAGGGTCGCTCGGACGCGATGGTCGAGGCCTCTCTTGCCCTCCACGACGTGGCGCCCCTCAAGGTGATCGTCGAGGAGGCCGGCGGCCGCCTCCTCACCCGCGATGCCACCCCCCTGACCACCGACTTGAACGCCGCCGTGCTCTCCGCCAACGCCACCCTCGCCGAGGAGATCGCGGCCCTGCTGGGGTTTTGAAGGGGGAGCGGGCGAGGGGCTATCATCGCTGCATGGCCCCAGAGCACGCTTCAGCAGCTCCTGTAGCGCTCTCGACTGACCTGGAAGACCCTGAGGCGGTCCCATACTTCCTCTGGGGCGACCCGATGACGGTCCGCGAGCTTCGCTAGCGCCTCGCCGCGGCTTCGCCGCCTGAGCGCGTTCGCTTGCTGGGCAAGATCCCCCACGAGGCCAAGGACAGCGAGGTCTGGAGGTCACGAATCCACAAGACGTCCACCGGCTCTGGCCACAGCTGCGGCGCCACCTCGGCCGCCGCCCGTCTGTACCTGGGTGTTCTGGGAGTTCCTCCTCCACGCTTGGGAAGAACAGGGCCTTCTCGATGGCGCTCGATAGCCTTTTCTTTCAAGCACATCTCCAGCGGGCACCAACATGGCCGGAAGTCCGCTGGTGGTTGTCTTGCTGGACAGCTAGTGCTTGAAGGGCGACTCGACTCGGTAGCGCAGTTCTGTGTTCCCTGCGCTGAGGATGGAGATGCGGGCACCTTTGAAGAGGATTTCTGTTGGGCCCTCAGGAGTCAGGTCGTAGGTAACTTCCTGAGCGAATGCGGGGCGAGCGAGTTCGTCGCCGGTGTACTCACGATAGGCGAGCCGAAGGACTCCTCCTCCAACACCCTGATAGAGGATCTCGAAGGTACCTTCGCCTCTAGTAGCGGACTCGACGATCTCCTCTCGCAGCTCAAATCTCAGGCGCACACCGCCCGGTTGTGCGAACTTCTTGAAGAAATAGGGTACCAGGTGACCGTTGAGTTCTCGGAAACAGATGGCGGACTTATAGACAGGCCCACTAAACACGGTCTGTTTTATGGAAGTGTGCGCTTGAGAACATCTCATGTAGGCGGTCGGTCTCCCTGGGTCTGACAGCAAGAAATTGGAAAGCACGGTACCAGCCGGCAGGCTGACTCCTCTCCGACCAGGCAACCTGAAATCCTCTTTGAGAACCGCGTAGTTGACCTTCCGCAGGGTGATAGAGAATCGCCTCTCAGAGTACAAGGGCTCCCCCGGCCCCGCGGACGCTTCACCGGAGCCAGGCTCAGGCGATCGGACCGTCTTGTAATCGATCGCGATCGAGGCCCAAGGATTGTCAGGCAGCGCGGATGGACTCGTTTCGGCGAAGCTTTCCCTGCTGATAGACACCAAGCCCGTTGCCAGGGCTAGGCAGATGGTCGTCGCCAGAGCGGCAGAACCTCGATTCTTGTTCATAGTGATCACCTTGGGCAGCTCGGCGGAAGTCGCCGCCGGCCCTAGTCTGGGAATTCCCGTATTTGTCCTAGGGTCTACAATTCGTCGAGCAATGCATTGTACTATTAATTTCTGCCGATGCAAGAGTCAGCAGTGTCGGCTTGCGGTCCGAAAAGGCGGCGGGCTGACGCCGCCGCATCTTGCCCGCTCGTACGTGCCGATCCACCGTTGACGCCTCTGGCCCGGCGTGATCTGCTGACGACCTCCTTTTCGCCGCGCTGCCTGGCAGCGGCGCACCCCCCCTCGTCGAGAGGCGCTGCAGCGGATCGACTCCGTCACGCTCGACGCTGGGTCCAAGAGCAAGGGCGCCTCCCAACGGAGGTGGTCCTATGCATCGCTCTGGAAGCGGCAGGCCCGTGGGCCTGGTGGTGGGATTGTGGCGTTACCCGGTCAAGTCGATGGCGTCCGAGGCCCTGGCGGAGGTTGAGGTGTCCTGGCACGGCCTGGCCGGTGATCGCCGCTGGGCCTTTATCCGCAACGACAGCGAGAACAGCGGCTTCCCCTGGCTCACTATCCGGGAGCGTGGGGACCTCGGTCACTACCAGCCGTCGTTCGTCGAGGTGGATCGACCCGATCAGGCCCGCACTCTGGTGCGGACGCCGGCGGGTCGCAGCCTGGAGGTCACGGACCCGGAGCTCGGCCGCGAGCTTTCTCCCGGCGGGGTGCGGGTGATCCGGCAGGACCGCGGCGTCTTCGACACCTTTCCCCTCTCGCTCATCACTACGCAGACGATCGAGCGGCTGGGTGAGATGGTGGGCGGTCCGCTCGATGTGCGGCGCTTCCGGCCGAATTTCCTGGTGCGGGCTACCGAGCCGGCTCCCTTCCCCGAGGACGAGTGGGTGGGCCACACCCTGCGGATCGGGGAGCTACGGCTGCGCGTCGACAAGCGCGACGGGCGCTGCGCCATCATCACCGTCGACCCGGTCACCACGGTGCGCAACCCCGCGATCCTGCGCACGGTCGCCAGCGATCGCCAGGGTTGCCTCGGGGTCTATGGCACGACGGTGCAGCCCGGCCGCGTCGCGGTGGGTGAGACGGTGTTTCTCGAACCTCCTAGCTGAGCTCCCCGCGAGCTGGCCCGCCCTCGCCGTGGCTGCGGCTCATTGCCCCGGCGGGGGCTGCCATAGCTCGACCTTGTTGCCCTCCGGGTCGATCACCCAGCCGAACTTGCCGAAGTCGGAGTCGTCCGTCTTGTCCACCACGTTGCACCCTTCAGCGCGGAGCGCTTCGAGGAGGGCAGCGAGGTCGTCGACCCGGTAGTTGACCATGAAGGTCGCCTGGCTGGGCGCCATGTAATCGCTTCCCGCTTTGAAGACAGACCAAACGGTAGTCCCGCCCATCGGAGTACCCTCGGCGTCCGTCCAGGAAAAGGCAGCACCGCCCCAGTCCTGCACGTCGATCCCGAGGTGTCGCTTGTACCACTCGCGCAGGGCGACGGGGTCTTTGCCCTGGAAGAAGATCCCTCCGATTCCGGTCACTCTTTTCATCGCATGGCTCTCCGTGGGGGATGGGCCGTGGAGCGTGATGAGCTCCGCCGCCCGAAGCTCGGCTCGGGTGGAGATGAGAGTCGACGGCCGCAGGCCATGCGTCGGTCGCAACCGATCATCTCTGCTCCACCGCGGCCTTGATGTCGTTCAGGTCCTGCAGCACGGCCTTCCTCGCTACGCCCCTGAACAGGAACAACATCGGGGTGGCCAGGACTTTCGCGGCGAGAGTTTGCGGTAGGAACTCGTGGCGTTCGGTCAGCGTCATGCCGCTGGCGCTCTCGCTGATGCTCTTGGTGCACAGGAAGACGAAGCCATCGCTCTCGGCTCTGGTCTTGTAGAGCTCGTTCTCGGCGGCATCCGTGATCCATTTCTCCGCGGTGGCTGGTTTTCCGTAGAGCATCCGGGTCTCCCGCCACCTCAACCCCACCAGCCCGCTCGCCGGTTTCTCGACGACCTCGATCTTCTCGACCCCGCTGAGGACCTCCGCGGCGTTCTCGAGGTTGGTGATCGCCTCCCAGATCGCCTTCCTGGATCCGTTGATGGCTACCTGCACTTCGACGATCATGGCGCTCTCCTCGAGCTCAGCTGACGATCTGTCGCCGATGGACGACGCGGGGTGTCGACGTGGGCTCTGGCGGGCAGCCTGCCGCCGCGCAGGCGGCTTCCTTCATTCCCCTTACCGGCTCTTCTCGGGTAGCTCTCATCTCTCGTCGCTCTCGCTCCGCGCCCACTCTCCCACCCCGCGCCGCAACGCGTCCCACCGCAGTGTAGCGCCTGCCTCGGCTGGCGGCTGGCTCCTAAGTCTCTGAAAACGTGACTCTTGGAGCGATTCTACACAACTGGTTCGCGGAATCAAGGCGAGATCTGAGTGCCGGGACCATGCCCCCGAACCGGCGGCTCCGAAGGGAGGTTCGGGTAGGGCCGGACGGAACGCCGGCAACTGTGGCGGCAGCCGTCCACCACACCGCCGTGACGACAGCGCCTCTCTAAGCCCTCTCACGCCGGCGCACTTCTCAGGCCGGCAAGGTGAGGCGGGCGCGGGTGCCGCCCTGGGGCGAGGCCTCGAGCTGGATCGAGCCGCCGTAGAGCTCGGCCAGGTCGCGCACGATGGCGAGGCCGAGGCCCGAGCCGGGGGCGGCCTCGTCGGCCCGCACCCCGCGCTGCAGCACTCGCTCGCGCAGCTCCGCCGGGATGCCGGGGCCATCGTCGTCGACCAGGAGGGCGACGCTTTGCGGCCCGGCGTGAGCGGACAGGGCGATCTCCGCGCGCGCCCACTTGCAGGCGTTGTCGAGCAGATTGCCGAGCATCTCGTCGAGGTCCTCCCGCTCGGCGCGCACCCGTAGATCGCTGGGCACGGCGAGCGTGATCGTCACCCCTTTCTCGGTGTAGAGCCGGGTGAGCGTGCGCGCCAGTCCGGCCGCCGACTCGTGCACCGGGCAGCGGGTGCCCAGGGTGGCGCCCGAGGCGGCGGCCCGGGCGTGGGCGAGGTGGACGTCGATCTGGCGGCGTAGCCGTTCGACCTCGCGGCTCACCGTGGCAGCGGTCTCGGTCTGGCCCGCCGCCGCCAGGCGCTCGGCCTCCTGAGCGAGGACGGCGAGCGGCGTCTTGAGGCCGTGGGCGAGGTCCGCCGCCTTGGCGATCGCCCGTTCGACCAGCCGCGCCCGGTGATCGAGCAGAGCGTTGAGGTCTGCCACCAGGGGCGCCACCTCGGTCGGGTAGGTGCCCTCCACGCGGGGCGAGTCTCCGCTGTGCACCGCGGCGAGCTCGCGGCGCAGGCGCCGAAACGGGGCGAGGACGCTGCGCAGATGCAAGAGGGCCGCGACCAGCACACCGAGCACGCCCACGGTGAGGGCGCCGTAGTGAATGACGAGCCCCGAGGCCCGGTGGCGCATCAGGCCCCAGATGACCAGGTTGGTGATCGCCACGAAGACGATCGTCCACACCACCAGCCCGGCGAGCAGCCGGGCGCG
>WBZL01000447.1_pt1 | contig 46174 bp, 36 predicted proteins | sample 5204291 | NCBI WGS metagenome assembly WBZL01 (sample SAMN12344345, study PRJNA552823) | activated sludge metagenome | biome: Activated sludge suspended growth; feature: Nitrification reactor; material: Wastewater; isolation source: activated sludge from nitrification reactor of wastewater... | reverse complement strand
AATCACAAATCAGGTGTATAAAATTCTATTCGAAGGAAAAGATCCTCATGTGGCAACTCAGAAGCTGATGAAGAGAGAATTGAAAATTGAGAATTGAAAGTTGCCCCAAAGGGGTCCCTTCGGGAAAAGTTGAAAGTAAGGTCGTAATGTAAATCAGAGTCATATATTCCTAATTTTTAATTCCTAATTTCTAATTGAAAAAAAAGCGGGTTCTCCTTTCAAGGACCCGCTTTTTTATAAGCTGAAATTGCTGTCAGTATTACTTCACAAGAGCCATCTTCATTACCTTTACAAAACCCTGTGACTCGAGTCTGTAAAAGTAAACGCCGCTTGATAATGTGGAAGCGTTGAAGTTGGCAGTGTGGAAACCTGCATTCATTGACTGATTGACCAGTGTTGAAACTTCTTTTCCTGAATTGTCAAATACCTTCAGAGAAACAAAGCCGTCAGTCGGGATTTGGAAGTTGATCTTTGTTTCAGGATTGAATGGATTCGGGAAATTCTGGCTCAATGCAAATGAAACCGGAGTTCCGATAACAACTTCACTGCTGAGGTTGTGATATTCGAAATTACCGTTGTAGTCAATCTGCTTCAGTCTGTAATTGTAGGAACCTGTTGCAAGATTTCTGTCGGCGAAAGTATAGAAGTATGAAGTTGTTGTTGTTCCATGTCCTTCAACAAATCCGATCTTCTCCCATGTTTGTGAATCGGAGGTCTTTCTTTCGACTTCAAATCCGCTGTTGTTCACTTCTTCCAATGTCTTCCATGTAAGATCAACGGTTGTATTGTTGACCATTGCAGAGAAAGAGGAAAGCTCAACAGGTAATGCACCCCAGGTGATCTGAGCAGTTCTAATCCCGGTTGTTGTTCTACCGAGAACCAAAAGCTGCAGCACTCTTGTCACACCGGAATATGTTACACCTCCGGGAACCTGCAATGTAGCTGATGCTGAAATCACATCTCCGTTTGTAACTGCACCGGAAACTGTTACGTTTGGTGATAGACCGTTCACACCGGTATTCACCGTGTTTGTGCTCAATATGCCTGAACCTGTAATCGAGAGCTGAATGTTGTTTACAGCAATAGGAGCACCCGAAGTATCTTTCGTTTCAATGTAAAACTCATCAGGGTCTACTCCCGGCTTGATTTCTATTGTAGAAACTGTAGTTGCTGCTCCACCGTTGAGATTTACATCTGCAATGATTGCATTTGTCCTGGTCAGAATAGCTGCATCATTGGATCCGCTTATGGATGTAACGTCAGTTGTCTCCAGGCCATTTCTGAAATGCCATATTGCCAACTGTACAGCACAAGCTTCATCATCATTATTTGACATTTTGCCGGGATATGATGTTCTGGCAGGGAAGTACGTATTGGTTATGTAGATTGCTGCCGGAATAGTTGAAGCGGAATCTTTTGTTGTATCGCCAACACCAATTCCTGTACATAAGTCAAGACAATAGAAAGGTGTATTAGGAACTCCGTCAAGCGTGCAATTTATCACACCGGCATGTCCGTTTTCAATTGTATCGCAAGGTCCGGCCGCAACAGTAACTGTTCTGCCATTTCCTGTACCCGTCAAAATTGCACGGCTGTTGCCGAACTGTGCGAAGGAATCTGTAGTTAAAACAAGGATCAATAAAGCAAGAATAGAGAATAATCTTCTCATTTTTTGTGCCTCCTTTTAAGGAATAATTTGATAATAAAGAAAAATTACAAACTATTACTTTGGGGTGATAATAATTTGCTAATGAATTGATAGCCCTGTCGATTTGGGGCGGTATTGTTTAAGCAGTCGAACATAATCTCATTTGAATTAATTGTCAATTACAAAATTGATTTTGCAGGTTAAGATTTTTATAGAGTTTCTTTAAGCCCTTATTACAAAAGCACGACGGGAGCCATGAGCTCCCGTTGTGATATTAGAACGTGCAATAAATAGTCTGGAATTACTTTACAAGCAGCATTTTCTTTGTGGCAACAAACTCATTGCCATTTCCATTGAACGACAGCTTGTAATAATATGCACCTGTGGCAAGTGAAGAACCATCAAGTGTTACTGTATAGTATCCTGTTTGCTGAACTCCGTTAACAAGGGTAGCAACAAGTTTTCCACTCATATCAAAGACACTCAGTGTTACAAGTCCTGACGATGGAATATCATAACTTATCTTAGTGCTTGGATTGAAAGGATTAGGATAGTTCTGTGCAAGCGAGAACTTTTCAGGCGTTCCGACTTCGACTTCACCATTCAGATTGAAATATTCAAAGTTGCCGTTGTAATCTGTTTGCTTCAATCTGTAAGAATATATTCCGGACAAGAGATTTCTATCCGTGTATGAGTAATCCTGAGAAGTTGTGGTTGTTCCGCTTCCGGTTACTTGTCCAACGGCAACCCAGGTGTTACCATTTACGAATCTTCTTTCTACTGTAAATCCTGAATTATTCGTTTCTGTTGATGTTGTCCAGTTCAATGTAACATTTCTTCCCATTACATCTGCAACGAATGAAGCGAGCTCAACAGGGAGTGCGCCCCAGTCGGCAGTTGCCATTACATTTGTCAACACAGGTTTTGCAAGTACAAGCGCCTGCCTGTTGTGACCGCTGCTGGCATATATCATTCCCTGCGGCATTGTTGCAACTGCTGTTGCTGTAATAGTGCCTGACGGAGCACCTGTTACATACACCGGATCAGAAAGACCTGTAGTAGGATTTGTATTGACGGAATTTGTGGATAGTGATCCATCAGAGAATGTTAATTGAATGTTATTCACACCAATGGGATCTCCATCCTGATCAAGAGTCTTCACAATGAAGGCATCAGGGTCAACGTCCGGCAGTATTTGAATGGTCTGCACAGCAGTAATGAATCCTGCATTTGCATTTGCATCTGCAATGATCGCGTTAGCCCTGTTCTTTATTGTTGTGGAATTAGACCCTGACACTGAGTTTATGCTGAGGTTATGCCTGAAATGCCAGATTGCAAGCTGGATTGCGGCTGCCTCAAGATCATTATCACTCAACTTACCCGAATAACTTGTTCTGTAAGGGAAATAATTGTTCAAGACATAAATGGTCTTAGAACCGGTCAGAGCTGAATCTCTGATCGTATCTCCCGGGGAAATTGATCTGCAAATATCGGCGCAATAAAACCTGGTTGACGAACCATTAACCGTGGCTCTGAGAGTCCCGACAAAAGCTGTGAGTGATTGGTTGTTACAGGGGTTTGTAAATGTAAGCTCCTGTCCGTTGCCGGTTCCGTCATAACGGGCAAGACTGACTGCGTACTGCGAATTGGCTGTGCCATAGGTGAATAGCACAAGCGCAAGAAGCGCTAAAAGCGTTCTCATTTTGGTTCTCCTTTCATTTAAATTGTTCTAAATTGATTACAATTCTCTAAAAAGCTCGAACAAATTTTTGGGGAATCTGTCCGCAGATTTGTATTCGTTCAAAATTAAGAAACGAGAATTAATAGAGCAAATAAAAAATTCGTAATTTGTGAAACATGAAATAAGAAAATTCTAGCGGTTTAGCTTATAATTATGCCAATTTACAAATAATGCGCCTAATATTGTGATTTGGCATGTAATCTTTCTAAAAACTATCTTAAGAAATTGTGAGAGTCATCCGAATCAGAACAGTACAAATGAAGAAACTCAATAAGCTTCATTCTTCTTTACCGGAATTATAAATTGCGTCCAGTTTAGCCAGCAGCCAGCTCTTTCTCCTGATTGATGAATTTTTCGAAATTGACTCTCTTGTCTTAGAATAATCGTAATTGCTCAATCCGTCATGCTTATGCTTGATAAGGAACTTCACATACTTGATAAATTCAGATTGGCTCTTGATTACGTTCCCCGATAGTATCTTGTCATTCCCAATGTAGTATTTGAAAGACTCTGCAATCGACAAAGCAGAATCCATAAAATCTTTTTCGTAATAGATCATTAGAAGCAGAGCGTCTGAATCCAGCTTAAGTATTATGTCCTCCAAGTCTAGTTTCGATAAGTATTTCAGTGATTCATCAAATTCACTCTTTTCAAAAGTAAGAACAGCCAAACTGTAATTGAGAATGTTTTCTTTCATTTCGGGATTATGATAATCCTTGAATTTCACAATAAAACTCTCTGCCCACTCGAATTCCTTTAGCCGCAACGCGTACAGAAGTATTGTTCTGTATTCAGAGAAGTTGATAAATTCCCTTTCACCGGATATATACAGATTCTTATCAATCATAAATTTATAGTTTTCAAATAGCTCCCGGATATATGCAACTTCACCCGCAGATATATTGAGAAGACAGAAGATATTGAGATGGGAAAAAAATATATACAGCAGGTTGTTGTTCAGACCGGAAGCAATTTCTACAAGCGATGACTTCATAGCGCTGATAAGCTCCGGCTGAAAGGGATCCTTCATCAGCTTAACATCCAGCTTGCAAAGTTGAATGAACAATTTTTCGATGTCAGTAAGATATTGCGACTCTTCGAGATACTTAATAATGTCAAAGATCTCAAAGAACTCTTCAAACAGAACCACACTTTCTGAATCCTTAAATGAATTCTTGTTAACCAGCATCATGTTGCTATATACACAGCTTGTCAACAGGAGATGCATCAGCAGGTAAGTATGAGATTTTATAAGACTCGGTTTGAGCATATGAAGTTTGTTTGTCCTTATTTCAAAACTTGATTTCAGCTCTTCCCTGAAATGTTTGTAATAGAAAGATTCATTGGTAATTTCTTCTTTCTCATCATTTCCATTCTCATGCTTCTGGACCAGCTTCCGGAACAAGGTGGTCTGATTCCTTCTTTCAAACTGATCAAGCAGACTTGTGATCTTCCTGTCTTTATGCATCATGTTATCAATCACACAAAGATATTCTTCTGCAAGTTTCAGCAGGTTTGAAATGTACTTTCTAAAGATCACGTCATCATATTCCATTCCCGGATTAACTCTCTCAAACAGATATTCACGAGTCAGTTCCTTGTTGTCAAATCCGGGATAGAATTTTCGAATCTCCCTGAAAAGGTTTATGAGAGTCTTCTGTGTATTAAAAAATGGTGACGCAACAAACTTCTCAAATTCAATTACTTCCTTTGCCGAAAAACTCTTAAGTAATTTAATTAACGTGGTTTCGGAAATGTCTTTTTTTGTATTACCTTTCATATTTCACAATATAATTTAGAATATATAAGATTGAAGCTTCAAAATAACATTTTTAAGACAAATTAGATAATCAATGCTTCACAAATAAGCCATATTTCTTTTGGAGGAATGTTTGAAATAGCTTAATTTTGCTGAGATATTTAAAAACCCCAAAAGTCTTTTGAAATAAGTCAATCGGTTCGGGATATGATACCCAAAGTCATATCCTCCGGATCGTTCGAATCAGGAAACTGGATCGGTTGCCTTGAAAATTGACTGATCTAAACTTAAACGAAAGGAGAAAATTGAAAAAGATTGCATTCTTTTTGCTAATTCTTTTTTGCTCGGTAAATGTGTACGCGCAATACACTCCGGCTTCAGTGGAAGGAGTAAAGCCGGGTAGAAACACAACGTTCAAAAATCCCTACAGTAATTCCAACGAGACCAGATTCATTGGTCTGTGCTTCGGAAAGATCTACAATCCAAATTCAGGTCCGGATGTTTGCTTTTACAGTCTTGATGTGATCAAACCGGCTTCAGGATGTATGCCGAATTTTGATTATGTTGACGATCCGAATTATGTCTTGAATTCAAAGATCTGTTACATTCTCCAAACCTATTATCCGGGAGCAACAGGTCCGGGACAACTCTCAAATCTTGATAACGAAGCTGCTGCAATTCAGCTTGTCATATGGAATTATACAAACGGTCTTGATCTGAGCACAATTACCAGCACAACAGTCAGGAACAGAGCGAATGCAATCAAGACTTATGTTGAAGCTAACGCCGTAAGTTGCTCACCCAATGTTACTTTCGAGATCATCATGGATGCTGATCCGGACTATTTTCTTGTCAGAACTACAGATGATAACGGAAACGGAATAGCAGTCAATAATATCGCATTATCCATTACTCAGGGTTCTCTTAGCGATGACACTGTCAATACTACTTCTCCTTCAGGATACTCAAATCCGGTCCAGGTTATCAATGCAGCTTCGGGAGAGATCACCGCTATCAGCAACAATATCATAATGCCGAAAGGAACAGTGTTCAGACATTCCTCTGATCAATGTCCGAAGGTTGTTCTGGCATGCCCGGGTCCCGGTGAGAAAAGGGTAACTGTTGATTGGGGAGCACTTCCCGTCGAACTTACGTCTTTTGTATCCACTGTGACTGCAAACAATGTTGAGCTCAAATGGACAACATCTTCAGAGTTGAACAATTCACACTTTGAAGTTGAAAGAAGAATTTCCGGTAATTCAGAATGGAACTTTGCAGGCAGAGTTTCAGGCAATGGTACAATCTCAACTCCCGTTAACTACTCATTTGCAGACAGGAATCTTTCTTCCGGAAGATATGATTACAGATTGAAACAAGTTGATTACAATGGCAACTTTGAATACTTCAACCTAAGCAATGAAGTTGAACTTGGTGTTCCTGCTAAGTTCAGTCTATATCAGAATTATCCAAATCCATTCAACCCTGAGACAAAGATAAGGTTTGATATGAATGTGGAAGGAAATGTTTCCATAAAAGTATTTGACTTTACCGGTAAGGAAGTTGCAAATCTTGTGAACGGGTTCATGCCCGCCGGTTATCATACAGTTTCACTGAATGCCGGTGCACTTGGACTTTCAAGCGGTATTTATTTTTACAAGATGGAAACTGCCGGTTACCTGAAGATTCTTAAGATGACTTTGATAAAGTAGATCCTGATGACCCGACTGTAATCATGCTTGATTCTGTGAATTGTGTTTATGTTGGTTAATAGATAAATTAGCCGGGCTGAAAGAAATGCGGATTCCCCAAATCTGCTTGATTTAGACCTTTGAGCCCGGTAATTATTTTGAAAGGAGAAAAAATGAAAGCGGCAACAATGTTGCTGTACTTTCTTTTATGTTCAGCTATTGTCAGAGGACAGTACACACCTGCTTCAATTTCCGGTTTCACTTACGGGGCAAGTGTAACATATATTGATCCGATCACCGGAGGGTATGAAACCCGATTTGCCGGATTGCTTAACGGAAGGTTGATTGACACTGCCACCGGACCTGTAGTATCCTTTTATTTCCTCGATGAATTCTTACCTCATGGATTCATGTATTCGAGGAGTGATTACTTTGATGACATAACTTCTGACGGCATAAAACCTCATGCATGCTGGATAATAAACAACTTCTTTCCGGGAGATACCGGAACAGGTCAGTTAAGTGATCTGAACAAAGAGTCCTCCGCAGTTCAGCTTGCGATATGGCATTTCACATCAGGCCTGCAGTTAAGCTCAGTTACCGATCCAATCATCCGAAGCAGGGCACTTGAGATAAGAAACCTTGCAAGCATGAACACTTCCTTTGTCCGCCTTTCAGTTGAGTTTGTTCTTGATGAAGATCCCGAGTTTTTTTCACTGAAGACTGTGGATGATGACGGCAACCCAATCGCCGTTGACAGCATAGTCTTAACATACGAAGAGGGAATCTTGAGTTCATATTTGGTTAGTACTACATTGCCGCTCGGAATATCGGAACGCATTCAGGTGATAGGAGCCAATACCGGCTTGATCGGAGCTTTCAGCAGAAATTTCGTTTTTCCTAAGGGCAGCATATTCAGACATCAGTCAACCGATTTTCCCAGAATATTTCTTGCGAAGCCGGGCTTCGGGCCAAGAAATTTTACTTATGACTGGGGAACTCTGCCTGTTGAGCTTGTTTCATTCAGTTCGGCAGTTATCGGAAATGATGTTGAGCTGAAATGGTCAACTTCTGAAGAAATCAATAATTCTCATTTTGAAATAGAAAGGAGATTGACTGCAGGGGTATGGAACAATATCGGCAGGGTAAGAGGGAGCGGTAATGTAAGCTCACTCACAGAGTATAATTTTACAGACAAAAATGTAGCAGCAGGTAATTATCAATACCGGCTCAGGCAGGTGGACTATAACGGCAACTATGAATATTTTAATCTTGCACAGGAAGTTAAAGTCGGTTCTCCGGACCGGCTTGAGCTTGGGCAGAATTATCCGAATCCGTTCAATCCGGCTACAAAGATCAGCTATAAGCTTCATGCTTCGGGTTTTGTAACTCTCAAGGTATTTGATATTGCAGGAAGACAGATTGCCTTGCTCATAAACAAAATACAGGAAGCGGGAACTTATGAAGTTAATTTTAACGCTTCACAGTTTGGAATGAGTGCAGGCGTTTATCTTTATAAACTGGATGCAGGTAATTTTTCTATGACCAGGAAAATGGTGGTGCTTGAGTAAGTGAATTGAGACATCATCAAAAAGAAGAAGCCGGAACATGTTCCGGCTTCTTTGTTTTAAGATCAAATATTTGAATCATGATCCATCATCATTGGCACTTCAGGATACTAATCAAAATTCCTCGGAAATCATATCTTTGATTACTGACCCTCATTTATGAGTTCAATCGGATCCTTCTCATTCCAGCTCAAATAGTAAACCGGATCATTCATATCCCTGGCGCAAGTTGTGAGTTTTAACGGCCTGAATGTATCCATCATCACGGCTGTCTCATGAGTATCCTTTTTATCAAGATTGGCCTCAACAGTTCCCGGATGCGGCCCGTGGGGAATTCCGTTCGGGTGCAAGCTGATCGAAGCATAATCAATACCTTTTCTGCTTGTAAAATTTCCGTCAACGTAATACAGCATTTCATCAGAATCGAGATTGCTGTGATTGTAAGGGATCGGCACTGCAAGCGGATGATAATCAAGCAGTCGTGGACAGAACGAACATATTACAAAACCTGGAGCATGAAATGTCTGATGAATCGGAGGCGGCATGTGGATCTTTCCGGTGATAGGCATGAAGTCGTTGATGTTGAAGATCCATGGGAAATAGAACCCGTCCCAGCCGACCACATCAAGCGGATGAAAATCATAATGTATGGAAACGATCTTCTCACCCTTCTTAACCTTTATGATGAAATCACCCTTCTCATCAATTGTCAGAAGTTCAGCCGGCGCCTGAATATCCCTTTCGCAATAAGGTGCATGCTCTGCAAGCTGTCCAAATTCATTTCTGTATCTTGTTGGCGTAGTTACGGGACCTGCTGATTCAAATATCAGATACCTTGCTTCTTCGGTTTCATGAATCAGCTTATATATCACGCCTCTCGGAATTACAATGTAGTCTCCCTCAGTAAAATTAAGAACACCGAGCTGAGATTCCAATTTCCCTTTGCCTTCATGAATGAAAATGATTTCGTCGCACAATGCATTCTTGTAATAATAATTCATCTGCTCAGCAGGCCTGCATATACTCATCACAACATCATTGTTGAACATTATAGGCTTGCGGCCGCTCAGGGCATCGCCTTCTTTAATTGCCGGCTTTGTTCGGAAGTGATAAGGCCTGAGAGAAGCTTCAGTCCATTCTTCTATTTTTACAATCTCAACTTCCGGAGAGATCTCTTTTATCTTTGCCGGCGAGTTAATGTGATAAGCATTGGTATAAATGCTGTCGAATCCGATTGTGGAAAAGAGTTCCTCCTTGTAAAGAGAACCGTCGGGTTGTCTGAATTGTGTATGCCTCTTCTGAGGTATCTTTCCTAGTTTATGGTAATACGGCATGTCTTACTGATTTATTTTAATGGAAACTTACGCTTTAGCTTTTGCAAGTGAATCTTCGTATTCCTTTGCTTCAAGAAATCTTTCAGCATCAATAGCTGCCATGCAACCGCTGCCTGCTGCAGTTATTGCTTGTCTGTAATAATGATCCTGAACATCTCCGCAAGCAAAGACTCCTTCGATATTGGTTCTGGAAGAGTGACCTTGTGTGATCAGGTATCCGTTGTCATCCATCTCAAGAATGCCCTTGAACAGTTTTGAATTTGGCTCATGTCCAATGGCGGTAAAAAATCCTGAACATTCCAATACAGTCTCTTCATTTGTCTTAACATTTTTTACCCTTGCACCGGTGACAGTCTTTCTGCCGTCTTCTTCAGTCCCGAGTATCTCTTCAACAACAGTATCCATAATGATCCTGATCTTAGGATTGCTCCTTGCTCTGTCCTGCATGATCTTGGATGCACGGAATTCATCTCTTCTGTGAATCAGTATCACTTCGCTTGCGTGACGGGTGAGATAGTTAGCCTCTTCCATTGCAGTATCCCCACCGCCTACAACTATCACTTTCATTCCCTTAAAGAAAAACCCGTCACAAGTAGCACATGAAGAAACTCCATAACCCATGAACTTTTTCTCTGTCTCAAGTCCTATCCACTTTGCCGATGCACCTGTGGATACAATTACTGTATCGCTTGTATATTCAATTCCTCCGTCATCGGTTACCTTGAATGGAGAAGAGCTGAAGTCCACTTTTTCAATATTCTTGTAAATCGATTCTGCTCCAAACCTGTGCGCCTGTTTTCTCATCACATCCATAAGTTCCGGTCCCTGAATACCATGCTCAAAGCCGGGATAATTTTCTACTTCGGTTGTTATCATTAATTGTCCGCCCGGCTGAACGCCTTCAAATATGAGCGGATTCAGATTTGCCCTTGCTGAATAGAGTGCGGCTGTCAATCCGGCAGGACCGGAGCCGATTACTATGACTTTTCTGTGATTGTTCTGCATGTCGTTAATTGGTTTGTCTTTTTATTTCAATTAGAATTTTCTTGTTGTCTAGCTGACGCTGTTGAATTCTATTTTTTGCTTTAGCAGCATGTTTCCCGGATTCTTCTCAAGTGCAAGCTTCCAATACTTCAGTGCGTTTACATTGTCTTTCATTGCGCCGTAAACATCTCCCAAATGTTCAAGCACAACTGCATTGTTTGGGTTTAATTTCAGTGACTTTGAAATATACTCCTTAGCTTCTTTATACTTTTTCATCTTAAAATAGATCCATCCTATTGTATCAAGGTATGATGAATTCTCCGGTTCCTTTTCTATGGCTATTCTTGCCATGGTTAGTGCCTTATCAAGATTCTTATCTCTCTCGGAAAGATTGTAAGCATAGTTGTTAAGGATCAATGCGTTTGTCGGGTCAATCTTCAGGGCGCGTTCGTAAGATTCTTCAGACTTTGAAAACAAACCCTGAGTATCATAAGCAAGTGCAAGCGCTGACAAAATATTAATGTCATCAGGATAGAGTTCAACTGCTTTTTCGTAATGCATGATCGCTCCGGTGAGATTACCTTGAGACTGATAAGACAAGCCCTTTACATAATGCAGTCTGTAGTCTTCAGGGAATCTTGCAAGTCCAAGATCAAGTACTTTGATTGCAGATTCAGCATCTCCGTTCTGATAATAAGTCAGTCCAACAGTTACATATGCCTCTCTTGATGTGTCCGCTTTCTCAAGTGCAGTTCTGAGCATTTCTTCTGAACCGGCCTGGTCATTCCTGATAAGCCGGATCGTTGACAAGTAGTAGAATGGCAGCCATTCCGAGGGATACTGCAAACTCAGATTTTCAAAGATCCCATATGCAATATCTGCAGATGAACTGTCCTGTGAAATCATGTTGAGATAGAGCTGTCCTACTTCGATTTTTTCCTGAAATCCAAGTGAATCTTTTCCAAGCATTTGGCTGAAATTCTCAAATGCCTTATCGCTTTCATTCTGAAGGAAGTAAATTCTGACAAGTTCTGTCTGAACTGCCTTATCAGATGGATTAAGCATGAAGACATTCTCGTAAACTCTCCTGGCGTCATCATATTTACCAGTCTGCATATAAAGCGAGCCAAGCATTCTCTTGAACTCAACATTATAAGGATCGATCTTCAAGACATTTTCAAGAACTCCCGCTGCCTTTTCATAATTTCTGTTTGATACATAAATATCATACATCTTATTGAGCACATCAAAATCATATCCGATCTTGTCTATTATTCTTTCATAAACCTCAAGCGCCTGCGCGGGCATTTTTAGTTCTTCGTAAAGTCTTGCAAGAGAATACAATCCGTAAGTATAGTCATTGTCAATCTTCAGGATCTTTTGATAAGTTGCCGCGGCCTTATTGAAATCCTTGGAAGCTATATAAGAGTTTGCCAGGTTTTCCAGATAATCTACATTATCCGGGTCAAGCAACAAAGCGTTTTGAATCTCAGTTCTTGCTTCCTCATACTTTGCCAGTTTAAAGTACACGTCGGAAAGCGCATGATGAATTCCCGCTGATTTGTCGAATTTCAGAGCTGCCTGATAACATTGAACAGCTCCCACATAATCGTGCTTCAGCTCAAGAGTTTTTCCTTCTATGAATAAGTCCAATGCTCTGTCCTTATTGGAATAGACGGGCTTGCCGTTCATGTCTTGTGAATAAGCAGAGACCGACAGGGCAGTTAAGTTTGCAGTAAGAAACAGAATTTGTAAGAAGAATCGATAGAATTTCATTAATGTAAAATAATTCTAATGAGTCCAATTTACAACGCAGATAATTGAGAAAGCTATATGTAAGATGATACTTAATTTCTTACCATATTGCCTGCAGCAAACGCCTGTTTGTAACCCCCAAAAGCTATGCTGATAGATTTATGGCTGATCTTATAGAAGCGAGCCGTTCAAACAGTTGAACGGCTCATTGAATACAACAATATGTTGCGATGCTTATTATTGAAAGAATGCAAATCCTGAAAATGGTCTTACTGTATTTTCACCTCATCAAGCAGAATCGCAGTATCATAAATGCTGTCACCTATGTCTCCGCAAATAAGGACAATAACAACAGTCTGACCTCTGTATGGAGTAACATCTACGGTGGTTGACTGCCAATTGGTCATATATACGTCACCCTGATCGAATACAATATCAGGAGATACTTTTACAAGCTGTCCCACCTGATTAGTATCGGCGCCAAACTGTGTTGCTATCTGATCTATATTCTTGGAGAACAAAGTCACTTCGGTTCCGTCAGACTTGATCAACTTGATCCTGAAGTAATCCTGATATTGTGAATGTATGAACTCCAGGAATTCTTCTGAGAGGAAATTCCATTTCAGAACCAAGCTTGACTGATTGTTCTCAATTTTTAAGCATTGTGAAAGTGAACCGCTTGAGGTTGTATAGCCGAGTCCTGTTGAAATGATGCCCAAGTATGAACCCTGAGTAGGTGCAATTGAGCCCAGACGTGTAAGTATCCTTCCGTCTCCTTCCTTAGTCCATCCCTCAAGATTCCCTGCCTCATAATCTCCGTTAATCAGAGCAAAGGAAAAGGACATATTTGTTGAACTCTTCAATTCAAATCTTGCACTGTATGGATTGTGCGGATCTGTTGCATCAAAATATGCTTCATTCGCCGCAAGTCCTCTTGCAAACCTTCTTGAAACAGTGTCAGCCATTCTTGCCGCGAAATCCGAGTAAACTATCTTGCTGTAACCATAATAAACCTTTGCGCCTTTTAAGAAGAATGCATCCTTCAGCTTGTCCGAAATAGTGCTCTCACATGAACTGTTAAAGATCACACTATTGGCAAATGTACCGGGGATTTGCTTGATGAATTCGGGATACACTGTATAAACAGTGGCTGTGTCCTGTGAAGTCCCCGTGTTTGAGACCACAAGTTTCTCCCACAGGCCAAGTTGCCCTGACAATAAAAGCGGAAGATAATACTGAGTGAAATTGGCTTTGAAAATGTCCAGTTTCTCGCCGGTGAAGATCAACTCACCGCGCAGACCGTGAGTATCCATAAATACAAAACCAAACTTCGTCATATCAGAAAGCACTGCCACTGTAGCATCCTGATTTGCAAATTCAGTATATTTGAAGTCTCTGCATGTTGCCTGATTAAGTGCGTTCTTTACAATTGGCACTTTGTCAGGCGTGAATATTGACCTGTAAGGAGTATAGATCAGCACATTCCTGTTCCCGACAATATTCGGATCCAGCATAATATTATCTGATGCACCTGATTCATCAGAGAATCTCACGCTCGAATTCTCACCGCGAGTCTGCTCTTGAACCGGTATGGGAGTTTTCCTTTGGCGCATGTCACGAAGTGAGTCTGACATCAGACCGCCCTGCGTTGAATTTCCTTGAGCATCTTTTTGTGATACAAGAAAACCGCCGTTGATTCCGCTCGTGAAAGTGACTTTCACACCGGGACTTTCCGGAGAGTAGCTTGCTGATGAAACTCCTGGCTGTGTCTGCAAATAGGCAGCAGTCTGATTCATCGCATTTTCATAATTGCTTAAATTGCCTCCGAGGGTTGTGATAAAAATATTCTCGGCAGACTTCAAAGTCTGTTTGTTCTGATTGATAGTTGACAAGCTTACACTTGAGTAAACGGTGATCGAAGTAGTATTTGAATTTGCCGAAACATTTTGATTCTGATAAGAAACCATTGCAGATGCAACGTATGTTAGGTTTCCGGAAGCAGATTCATTTACATTGAGCCGGCCGCAGTAGATTCCGTCATTTGCAATCTCATCGCCATTGGTTGTATCGCCGTTGTCCTGTAGCAGTCCAAGTTCTGTAAGATTCCCCGCAGCGTCTTTCTTGTTGATCTTAATATTCGCATCAACCAGAGTCACACCCGGTTTTACATTCAATTGGAATTTCACAGTTGTGGGAGTGTTCTGAATGATGCCTGTTGGTGTTGAGGTAAGTGTTCCAAGCTCAGTTGTTGTACCGGACGGTGGGTTGACAGTATTGTCTTCAGTACATCCGGAGATGGTCATTAGTACTGCAAATACAATAACTAAGGGAACTAAGGAAGACCTTTTCATAATCGCTTTCCTTTCGTCTTTGATTTATTCACTGTACGCTCAAAAATATGCTTATCACTGTCTCAAAAAAATGCAAAAATCAATACAAAGTGAGTTTCGATCACTTGCATACTTTGAGATTTCCTCTTCTAAGATCTTTGCAGCTGAATTAATTTATCATTGAATTGAATGATTTGGACGGATGTGGTTTTAAGTTTTCAGTTGACTCATGTCAAATAGTAACCGATGCGCAGCAAATTTTTTCAATGCCATAATCTCTGAAGTTCTGCAGGTTACAATTAGCGAGGATGCAGGCCTATTAACCGCGGAGTTCGCAGAGAAGGTACAAAGTTCGTGGTTACATAAAACATGAGTCAACGAATCACTCTTAACTCAACCATGGTTACATTTAATATGAGTCAATGCGAATAACATCTTCACATCAAATATGCCTTTATATACAGCATGCCAAAGATTAAATTATCACAACAACTAATTTAGGATGAATTCCGGCAAAGCTGATCTTCACATGCATTCCGTCTATTCTGACGGGCGGCTCACACCAAGAGAGCTCGTAGATAAGGCCTGCAAAGCAGGATTCCAGGCAATCAGCATCACAGATCATGATACAGTGAGTGCCATTGAAGAGGCGATCCAATACGGCACATTGAAGGGAATTCACGTTATTCCGGGACTCGAGATCAGCGCGGAAATTGATGACATGGAGATACACATTCTTGGATACTTCATCGACTACAAATCCGAAAATCTTTTGAACCATCTGAGTAATTTCAGGAAGAACAGGCTTAAGAGAAGCGGAATGATCGTTGACAAACTCAATGAAATGGGTAGCAAGATCACTATGGGGAATGTCATTGACAAAGCAGGGGAAGATGCGGCGATAGGCAGACCTCATATTGCAATGGCACTCAACGATGAAGGCTTTGTCGGCTCATACAGCGAAGCATTCTACAAATATATTGGTGACGGAAAACCTGCTTATATCAGAAAGCCTAATACTTCTGCAAAAGAGGCTATTGAGCTGATTTCTGCATCCGGCGGATTGTCATTTGTGGCGCATCCCGGCAGATATGTCAGTGATGATGTATTTGCAAGACTCATTACTTACGGACTTGACGGTATTGAAATAGTTCATCCTTCACATAAGAAAGAAGATATGGCTAATTTGCTCAGAACGGCTGAGCTGAATTTTCTCCTTACCAGCGGCGGTTCCGATTTTCATGGCGGTTCGAAGAATGATCAAAAGAATTTTGGCTCATATTATGTAACCACTGCTGAAATCAATAACATGAAACGGAGATTAACTTACTGAATAAATATAAATATGATTGAAAAGTTTGAGGGAAATCTCAACGGTAATGGTCTCAGAGTAGGAATAGTAATAAGCAAATTCAATGAGCCGATCGTAGAGAATCTGTTAAAGGGAGCACTGCTCGGACTCGAAAACAACGGAGTATCTGAAAGTGATATCAAAGTTTTCTTTGTGCCCGGTGCATTTGAAATTCCATTACTGCTTAAGAGACTTTGCATAAAAAATGACCGGCAGAAATTCTTTGACGGATTCATTACAATCGGGTGTGTCATTAAAGGTGACACAGCGCATTTTGAGTACATCAGCAAAGCAGTAACTGACGGAGTAAATCAAATCAACATAGACCATCAGACACCTTCCGCATTCTGCGTTCTGACATGCTACAATCCGCTTCAGGCATACGAACGAAGCGGCAATCCTCCTACCGCAACAAACAACAAAGGATACGAAGCTGCACTTTCCCTGCTTGAAATGATTAACGTAATGAAAAAGATCTGACACAAATTCTGAATCTGTTGGCTGAAGATAAATTCAATTCTTATCCGCGTTGTCTGGAATATCTCTTTACTCTCGAAAGAGCAGGAATAAAATATGATCTCAGGAATATAAGATCATTGCTTAAGATCCTGAAGAATCCCGAGAGATCTTTCAAAAGCATTCATGTTGCAGGCACTAACGGTAAAGGCTCTGTTTCTTCCATTATTCATTCCTATCTCATAGAGACCGGCATGTTTGCGGGTTTGAATACATCACCTCACATAAATGACTTTCGTGAGAGAATACTTTGCGGAAAGAACATAATCAGCCGGAAGTATGTAATCAGTTTTGTGAACAGAATGTATGATCATATCGAGAGGATCAAGCCGAGTTTCTTTGAAGTTACAACTGCAATGGCATTCGATTATTTCAGACATTGCGGAGTTGAAACTGCAGTCATAGAAACCGGTCTTGGCGGAAGGCTTGATTCGACAAATGTTCTTGATCCTGTTGTTTCGGTCATTACCGGGATCTCTGTGGACCATGTGCATTATCTTGGCAATACAATCGAAGGCATTGCAGGAGAGAAAGCAGGAATAATTAAGAAAGGGAAGCCGGCAGTAATAGGCAAACTACCGCCTGAAGCTAAAGAGGTTGTTAGACTAAAAGCAGCAGAAATGGATTCTGAACTGATTGATTCCTGGCAAAATGTAAGCGGGAAAATTCTTAGCAGGGATGAGAACGGAATGAGCCTGACCATAGGCAGGAAAGGATTCAGATGTTTCTTTCCGGAAATTGGAGACTTCCAACTCATAAACATTAAGACATCCTATTCTGCACTCAGAAAATATTGTGAAGAAACCAGAGTTCCATTTGACGAGAATGCCTTTGCTAAATCTCTGCTGAACATTGAACAAAATTCACGGCTTCACGGCAGATTTGAACTGGTCTCACGAAAACCGTCCATAGTTGTTGATGTGTCACACAATTTGGAGGCAATCAGGAATCTTAAGAAGAATCTTGAGTTCTTCCGTTATGAAAGGCTTTTCATACTGATTGGCATGATGCATGACAAAGACTATTGTTCGTGCATAAAAGAGATCGCAAAGATCGATTGCGAAATAATCCTCACCAGACCTAAATATAGCAGAGCCGCAGATCCTGCTGCCATGCTTGATTGCGTTAATACCGGTCATCATAAGTTCAGTGTGCAGCAAAATTTGGGCAAAGCTGTTAGTGAAATTCTTAATAAGTTGAAGAAGAATGATATGCTTGTTGTCACAGGTTCATTCTTTTTGGCAGGTGAGTTTCTGAAGATGAAGAAGATCAGGGAAGTTGTTAGGCTCTGACCCAATACTGAATGAAGGATTTTAAGAAAGACATCTTGCAGACTTCATTTTCAATATCATTCAATAAGTAACACTAATGAACTATATTTGTACATGAAATCAGAAGACATTAAGTCAATAGGCATCATTGGTTCCGGAACAATGGGCAGGGGAATAGCCATCAGTTCGGCCGCAGCAGGTTTCAGGACGGTGATTAACGACATCAACAAAGTCATACTGGAAAGATCAAGACTTCATATAGAGCAGGATCTTTCCAAGTCACAGCAAAAAGGGAAGATCACAGAAGAAAAGCTGAAGGCAATTATCAGCAATATTTCATTTGAAGAGAATTTTGATTCATTATCAGAATCCGATCTGATCATTGAAGCTGCACTTGAAGACATGAAGCTCAAAGCGGATCTGTTTGAGAAACTTGATCACATCTGCAGGGAGGATGCCATACTGACTTCGAACACATCATCTCTTTCCGTTACGGCAATATCATCCCATGTCAGGAAGAACCGCGGAAGAGTTGCAGGCATGCACTTCTTCAATCCGGCAAATATTATGAAGCTCGTAGAAATAGTTGCCGGTGATCTTACTTCTGATGAAACAGTAAGCTCCATCAAAGATGTATCAGTTAAGATGGGCAAGACGCCTGTTGTGGCAAAGGATACTCCTGCATTCATAGTAAACAGGATCGCGCGTCCGTTCTACGGTGAGGCGCTGAAAATTCTTGCAGAAGGTTCATCTGATCATGAAACAATTGACAAAGTCATGAAATCCTGTGGAGGTTTTGCAATGGGACCATTTGAGCTAATGGATCTGATCGGAATTGATGTGAATTTCTCGGTCACAAGATCCGTTTATGATGCTTTCTTCAACGATCCCAAGTACAGGCCAAGTTTTGTTCAGAAGAAGATGGTTGATTCCGGAAGATTAGGCAGAAAGACCGGAAGGGGATTTTATAACTATGAAGGCTGAACATGACAACTGCTGAAAAGAATATAGATTTCGAGAAAGAGGAATTTAAACTCATTCTAAGTTCGCATTCCCAAAGGATCACGGCTCCCCGGCTGGAGATTCTTTCAATTCTCAAGTCAAGCAGGAATCCTTTGACAATTGCAGAGATACATTCTCAGATGAAGAGCTCAAAGACTGACGTTGCAACCGTTTACAGGACCCTGAATCTTTTTGCAGAGTTGAAGATAGTTTCAGAGATTGACTTCAAGGATGATTTCATGAGGTATGAGCTGATATTTGACAGGCATCATCACCATCATGTTGTTTGCAAGACTTGCGGAAAAATAGAAAACGTTGAAGCATGCATACTTGGTGAACTCGAGAAAATGCTTGCGCAAAAGGGCTATACAGATCTTTCGCATTCACTGGAATTCTTTGGAATCTGCGAGAACTGCAGGGCTGATTCTATAAAAGTTAAACAAAGCGGGAAGAATTGATCAAAGCCATTATCTTCGACCTGGACAATACGCTTGTGGATTTTATGTTGCTCAAGCGTGCTGCAATAGATGCAGCGGCAATAGCAATGACCGACGCAGGATTGAATCTTAAACCTGAAGAGATCAAAGAAAAGATAAACAAGATTTATGATGCCGAAGGAATTGAGTATCAACAGGTATTCGATCATTTGTTAGAAGAAGTGCTTGGCAAAGTTGACTATAAGATTATTTCCGCGGGGATAGTTGCTTACAGGAAGGCAAGAGAGGCAGCGCTTAAGCCCTATCCCGGAGTATTTCCGACACTGATTGAACTCATGAAGATGGGTCTAAAACTTGCAGTCGTTTCAGATGCTCCTTCAAAAGAAGCCTGGCTAAGATTATCATATATCAACTTTCATCATTTGTTTGATGCTGTCATCACATATGATGAAACACGGGAAAGAAAACCTTCTCCGGTTCCGTTCAATATGGCGCTTGACCTGCTCGGGCTGAAACCTGAAGAATGCCTTATGATAGGAGATTGGGCTGAACGAGATATGGTGGGTGCCAAAGCTGTCGGCATGAAAACAGTGTTTGCGAGGTATGGAGATACATTTGATACCAAGAACCCCGGATCAGATTATGATATCAATTCGATAACCGAACTCATCGGCATAGTAAAAAAAGAGAACGGTTTGGTTTAATGAAAAGGGGAATAGGCATTGACATCATTGAAGTCAGGAGAATAAGAGAACTAATGGAAAAATATGGAGAAAGATTTTTTCAGAGAATACTTACCGAAAACGAGATTTCATACTGCAGGAAGTTCTCAAAACCTGAACTTCATTTTGCCGGAAGATTTGCATCAAAGGAAGCATACTCAAAGGCAATTGGAACAGGGGTCGGAAAAGATTTTTCGTGGAAAGATATTGAAGTATTAAATGATGAGAGAGGAAAGCCCTACATAGTTCACTTAAAAGAAACCGAATATTCCGGAAGCAATTTTGAGATCAGCATTTCACACACTGAAGATTATGCCTGCGCAGTTGTATCCTGTGAAAGTAATTAGTCTACCCAGTCGCAAATAAAAACATTCGTCTCGCCGCTTACAGCATTATTTCTGTTTGAGCAAAGCACAAGCTTCTTTCCGTCGGGAGAGAACATCGGAAAACCGTCAAACTCGCCGTAATAAGTAATTCTTTCAAGACCTGTTCCGTCAATGTTTATCATGTATATGTCAAAATTTCTTCCGCCTGCATCTGCATTGGAGCAGAACAGAATTCTTTTCCCGTCGGGAAACCAGAACGGAGCAAAGTTTGCGGCATTATTATTTGTTACCTGTACTTTGTTGCTGCCGTCGGCATCCATTATCCAGATGTCCAGTTTGGAAGGCCTGATAAGATCCTGAGCAAGAAGCTCCTTGTATCCGGCGATCTCTGCATCATCTTTGAAAGTAGTTCTTCTGTAAACAATCTTCTTACCGTCGTAAGAGAAAAAAGGGCCGCCGTCGTAACCGACTTCATTCGTAAGCTGTCTTACATCGCTGCCGTCAATTTTCATGGAGTATATGTCAATGTCACCGTTTCTTGTGGAAGTGAATACTATCCTGTCTCCCACAGGTGATACGGTTGCCTCTGCATCGTAACCGCTTCCTCCTGCAAGGACTGTTGCATTTGAACCGTCGGCATCTGCGGCATAGATCTCAAATCCGGGATACAGTGCCCACACATATCCCTTGGAAAAGTCAGGTTTGGGAGGACAATCAACTGATGAAGCATGAGTAGATGCGTAAATGATTCTCTTGTCACCGGGAAGAAAATATGCACAAGTAGTTCTTCCATTACCGTTGCTCACAAGTTTCGGATCAGTACCGTCAATGTTCATAGTGAAGATCTGATCACATTCGAACGGAGGTCTTGTTGACTGAAAGATGAACTGCTTTCCGTCAAATGAGAAATAGCATTCTGCATTCTCTCCGCCGAATGTAAGCTGCTGCATATTGGCGAGATGTTTTTCTTCAGGAAGAATAAGTCCTTCAGAATCCGATTGACTGAATGCTTGTCCGGTGCAAATACTGAGTAAGAAAAACAAAAATGCAAAAACTGTTTGAGGAAATGTCTTAATGCTCATATCTGGTAACACTGAATACTCCTTCCTGATTGTTGATTTTTTCGATTATCTGATTGAGCTGTTTGAGATTCTGAATACTAAGTATCAGTGTTCCTTCAAACATAGAACTTCGGGTTTTTATATCAACGCTCTTGATGTTTGAATTGAAATTTTTCGAAATTGTCTTTGTGATCTCATTCAGAATACCGGGTCTGTCTTCACCGATGATCTTAATGCCTCCTGTAAATTCACCAACGCCCTTATCACTCCAGTTGATTTGAATTATTCTCTCCGGTTCTTTCAGAAAGAGGTTGAGAATATTCTTGCATGTCTTCCTGTGAATGCGCACGCCTTTTTCCTGACTAATGAATCCAATGACTTCATCTCCCGGAATCGGGTTGCAGCATTTTGCAAAGTCAAACTGAAGCCCGCTCATGTTCTGCGATGAACCGTTGCCCAGAACGATTCCCTGCGCAGATGTTCTTGCATCTTCAACATACTTTCCGAAATTAGACGCGAGATTGTCAGTGATCTTTAAATCCTCTTCAGCATTTCTCTGCTCAAGCGATTGGAGCTTCAGCTTATCTGTAAGGATGTCAATTATCTCAGAAGCAGCATGTTCATTCTGTGCAAGCGTATGAAAAAATTGTCCTGTATCTTTATACTTGAATTTGTGCACGACTCTTGAAAGACTTTCATCCGAGGCATGGATCTTATGCTTCTTTGCTTTCCTTTCCCAGATCTCTTTTCCCTTTGCTATAAGGTTTCGTCTTTCAGTGTTGAAGTATTTCTTAATGTCTGTTTTGGCCTTGTGCGTAACAACAAATTTCTCCCAGTCGAGCTTTGGTGTTTGATTTTTGGACGTGATTATCTCAATCTGGTCGCCGCTTCTCAGCGGTGTATCAAGACTGACTATCTTTCCATTCACCTTTGCGCCAATGCATCTCAAGCCTATCTGCGTATGTATCTCAAATGCGAAATCAACGGCTGTAGCTCCTGACGGAAGTATCTTCAGTTCTCCTTTGGGAGTGAAACAATATATCTCATCCTGATACAGATTCAGTTTGAAACTCTCCAGAACCTGATTTGAAGTGTCTTCCTTTGAAACGTTTTCAACGCTTTCGCGGACAAGCTTCATCCAGTTCTCAAGATTCGCATCATGCTGATTTGTGTTTTCCTTGTACTTCCAATGGGCGGCAATTCCTTTTTCAGCAACCTCATGCATCTCCTTTGTCCTTATCTGAACTTCGACCATCTTTCCTTCCTTGCTTACAAGTGTTGTGTGAATTGACTGATATCCGTTCTGCTTGGGAAGTGAAATATAATCTTTGAATCTCTCCGGAACAGGGATGTAAACCTCAGAACATATTCCGTAAACGGTGAAGCAATCATTCTTGCTGTTAGTGTCCAGAATAATTCTAACGGCGAACAGATCGTAGATCTCATCAAAATTCTTGTTACGGCTTACAAGTTTTTTATAAATGCTGTACAAATGTTTTGCTCTTCCGTAGATCTCGAATTTGAATCCCTGATCCGTCAGTCTTTGCCTGAGCGGCTCTACAAATCCTTTAATGAATTTTTCCCGCTCTCTTTTTTTCTGCTTAAGCCTCTTTGCAATGTCATCATAAGCTTTTCTTTCGAGATATTTGAAAGACAGGTCCTCGAGTTCAGTCTTTATATTGGAAAGCCCGAACCTGTGAGCCAGCGGAGCATATATCTCAAGCGTCTCCTGAGCAAGGCGCATCTGTTTTGCAGAAGACAAGAATTCCAATGTTCTGAGATTGTGAAGGCGGTCAGCAAATTTGATGAGAATAACTCTGATATCGGATGTCATCGAAAGAAGCATCTTCTTGTAAGACTCCACCTGCTTCATCTCATAATTCTCAAACATCCCTTCGATCTTTGTAGCGCCGTCAACTATCTCTGCGATCTCATTTCCAAATTCAGCTTTGATATCATTAAGCGTGAACTTAGTGTCTTCAACTACATCATGCAGAAGTGCGGATGCAATTGAAACAGAATCCAAAGGAATTTCTTTTGCCAGAATTAGTGCTACATCGTACGGGTGAGTAATGAATGGTTCTCCTGAGGCACGCTTGTCATTCTTATGTGCTTCGTAGGCGAATTTAAATGCCTGAGAGATAAGCTTGTCGTTTGCGAGTCCTGCCGGAAGGTTCCTGTGGCAATGATACAAAAGCTCGTCAAGCTTTTTCTTATAGAATGTGCTGAACATTTTTGTAAAAACTGCGGAACTTAAAGTTGCAGGTCCGCGGAATGTCTTAATTGTATATTCTCCTGTCAGGTTCCATAAAGCCGGTCACCGGCATCGCCGAGCCCGGGCAGTATGAATCCTTTATCGTTGAGGCAATCATCGAGGCAGCATGTAAACATTTCCACTTTTTTCAGATTGGCAGGCTTGATTCCTTCCTTGATCTTCTTAACTCCTTCCGGAGCAGCGATCACTGAAGCCAGCCTGATCTTCTTGATTCCCATTTCAACAAGCTTGTCAATCACATAAATAGCGCTTCCTCCGGTGGCGATCATCGGATCAAGTATGACTACAATGATATCTTCACCTTTGGCAAACTTCGGAAACCGGAAATAATAAGGAACCGGCTTCAGAGATTGTTCATCTCTGTAAACTCCCACATGCCCTATGCTTGCATCAGGAACAAAATACATGAAACCTTCCATCAATCCAAGTCCTGCCCTTAGAATTGGGAGTAGAACGATCCTTTCTTTCAGAGCCGCCCCTTTAATTGTCCTGAATGGAGTTTCAACACTTATCTTTTTCAATCCGATATCCTTAAGCACTTCCAAAGCAAGTATGTGAGATATGATGTCGAGTGAATACTTGAACTGCTGTTTGCTTGTATTCTTATCCCTTATCACCGACATGTGGTTCTTCAAGATCGGATGATCAATAATTCTGAGACTCTTCAATGCCTTTTCTTTTCCTTAGATTCAGAGAAGTTGTACTTTGAGTTCTGTCTTAACTTTTTGTGACGTTTTTATTGACTGTCCTCTTGCAGAGAGCTTCAGTCCCAGTTCAATGCTAGTTGTAGTTTCCTTGTTGGTCACACAGCTCCGTGTAATATCATAAACGATCTTGCCTCTTCCGCCTGTGCTGATTTCTTCTGCTTTGTAAGTCATGTCTTTGTCTTTGAATTCCTTTTGCATAAATTCAACAGCAAGGTCTGCATCAATGGTAAGAAGTGTATTACCTTTATCTTCCTTAATGTCCGTGATCTTATATGTGAGAATGTTTTTCACAGGGAAAATCAGAATCTGAGTTTCATAAGACCTGTTCCACGTTGAATCTTTGTAAACTTCATTCTGCGGGAACATCTGAAACTGTTGCTGAAGCACTGCTTTTATGGCTTCTTGCCCGAATGATTCCTTGAGTTCATTCTTCTGCTCAGTTGATAAGGTGTCTCCTAAGCCCTTGAAAATCTTTTCGTAAACGCCTTCGAGTCCATAGATATCAGAAATTTCTCCTTGAGGAGAAACACGAACGAAGAACTCCTCATTCATGATCGCATTATACTGAAGAAACTCCGGCTTTGAATATGCAGAATCTTTTACATTTGAGTTGTATTTCATGCTGACTGATGAATCGGCAGAACTGACACCGGACACAATATTTATACTGTCGAATTTGATCTTGTAAGTAACTATGCCTGCTCCGGAAATATCGGTGACCTCTTCGGAATAAAAATAATTAATGTCCTGATCTGATGACATCTCTTTATCGCCTGTCATCGGGCTCTTTTCCGAGGATGAAGTCTTTGCGTTGATCTTGTATCTGAAAACTTCTCCTTTTTTAGGCTTCACTATGAGATTTACCTTTGTACCTTTCTCATCTTTCTTTAGCAACTCTGAGTTTTGACCAGAGCTATTTGAATTATTCTGATCTGTCTTGTCGGATTCTTTCTTGTCACATCCGGAATAGCTTAACAAAGCAATTACAAGTATGGCGTAAATCAGCGGTGCAAAATGTCTTCTTAGCATTTATTTCCTTTCGTTGGTCTGTTGTTAATATTTTGAAAAATATACCATTTATGGGAAAGAGTTTCAAAGCATTAGGTATTCGTTCAGGCCAGAACCGAATTGACTTATATTACTTGTAATCATGGATCGTCATAAAATTTGTTCGTTGACTAATAATCAACTATGAATACAGGATATTTTTCAACTTCATTGTGAACTCAGAACTCCACTCATCCCTCCCTGACCCTCCCGAAAGTGAGGGAAACCTTATTGCAATAAATCTTTAAAAAAATATTCAACGCTCCTTCTTCAGTAAATTGTCTCAGGGGGAGGCGTTTTTTTGGGTAGGGGTGAGACTTGAGCTTGAGTGAAATTTTATCCTCACATCTATCCTGCAAGTATCTTCTTGGACAGCAGTGAAAATTTTCATACCTGTCCAAAACGTTTGTAAATATTTAGGTGAAATGTTTAACAAGATATGATGCAAGAAGTAATTCCGCTTTCTTTTGAACGACCAAAAGAAAGCTTGGCAAAGAAAAGTCGCCCGCTGCATCCTAATTGCCTAAAATTGCTCGCTTTGGCTACGTGAATTTCAACTCCTCACACGACAGAAGAGCTCTGTCGTGTTCGTCAGACAGGAAATTCACGCTTACGCCAAAGCTCACAATTTTTTAACGGCAATTAGGATGAGGCGGGTTGTTCCTACGACATTCGCAAAAGTGTTAACTACTGAACAGTCTTGACAACAATTTCATCACTAGCAAAATGTTTTGGACAGCAGTGGAAAATTTTTTGAAAATATTCTCAATTGTGGTTTGAATTTAAAGTTGTAAAAGGATATTTTGCAGTCACTTTTTCCAAGTGAAGGGCGATTAGCTCAATTGGCTAGAGCACCTCGCTTACACCGAGGGGGTTTGAGGTTCGAGTCCTTAATCGCCCACAACCTTCAGAAAAAATTGTCTCATCATATCTTTATTTCGGGGCAGTTTCCCGCTATATGTATTTAAAAATGGGCATGACTTATCTTGAGTAAAGACAAGCTGATCTTCATAGCTGCAGTTGCAGCGGTCTTCGCGCTGAATTTTCTTACGCCTCATATTGATCCGTATTATTATACGATCATCATCTATATAGGTATCAATATCATTCTTGCTTCAAGCTTAAACCTCATCAACGGATATACCGGACAATTCTCGCTTGGTCATGCGGGATTCATGGCTATCGGTGCTTATATGTCAGCCGCAGTTTCAACCTACTTTGCTCCGTCATTTGAAGGACTTATGAGCATGGGAGCTGTCGGCGAAGCAATCGTTTTTGTGATCTTACTGATAATAGCGGGAGTTGCGGCTGCAATTGCGGGTATTCTGGTTGGAGTGCCATCATTGAGGTTGCGGGGAGATTATCTGGCGATCACTACTCTTGGATTTGCGGAAATAATAAGAGTCATAATACAGAGTCTTGAAGTTGTCGGAGCATCTCAGGGATTCAGAGGCGCATACATATTTAACAACGGAATGAAGGCCGCTCAGATACCTGCAGACATGTCAGAGGTTCCATACACATTTTATGCGGTCCCGAAGTTTACAGATTTTTTCTGGACTTATCTCTTTATTGCAGTGATAATATTCTTCATCGTCAATCTTATGAACTCAACTTACGGCAGGGGATTTCTTGCTGTGAAAGACGATGAGGTTGCGGCCGAATCAATGGGAGTAAATTCGACCAAGTTCAAAGTGATAGCATTTGTGAGCGGGGCATTCTTCGCAGGCATTGCAGGTTCGCTGTATGCGCATTTCAATTTGTACATCAATCCCGAAGATTTCAACTTTCTCAAATCAGTTGAGATTGTAGTTATGGTAATTCTCGGGGGAATGGGAAGTCTGGTTGGGGTAATAATCGCAGCAGTGTTGCTCACCATACTTCCCGAACTTCTGCGCGGAGTTGCAGAATACAGAATGATAATTTATGCATTACTGCTTATCATAATGATGCTGACCAGGCCGCAGGGATTGTTCGGGGTCAAATTAAGAACAAGAAAAAGCCGCACATAAGAATTGAATACGCTTGAGATAAATAATTGCACAATGAGATTCGGAGGACTGACATGTGTTGACAAGCTTAATGCATTTGTCGGTGAGAATGAACTCGTTGGTATGATAGGTCCAAACGGTGCCGGCAAGACAACGGTCTTTAATATTATTACTGGAGTTTACAATCCAACCGAAGGCGATGTACTGTTCAACGGCACATCCGTTGTTCCGCTCAGAGCTTATCAGGTGGCGGAGCTTGGCATCAGCAGAACGTTTCAGAATATCAGACTCTTTTCAAGTCTGAGTGTGCGGGATAACATCAGAGTTTCTTTTGTGAAAAATGTCAAAGCCGGATTCTTTCAGTCTGTATTCAATGTGGGAAAGATATCTGAAGAGGAAAAATATTTTGATGATAAGACTGATGAGCTTCTTGAGATCTTCGGACTGTCTGATGTCGGAGATGAGTATGCAAGATCTTTACCGTATGGTGAGCAGAGGAAGGTAGAGATCATCAGGGCACTTGCGACATCACCGAAACTGCTTTTGCTTGACGAGCCGGCAGCCGGCATGAATCCGACTGAAAAGTCTGAACTGATGAGTCTTATCAAAATGATAAAAGACAAGTTCGGAATTTCCATATTGCTTATTGAACATGACATGGGAGTTGTTATGGGTGTATGCGAAAGAATATTTGTTCTTGATTACGGTAAGAAAATAGCAGAGGGTGTTCCGGATCACATTAAGAATGATCCAAAGGTTATTGAAGCTTATCTTGGGGAGACGCATACCGATGCTTGAGATAAGGGATCTTCACGTCAACTACGGAGCGATCAAAGCAATAAAGGGAATCAGCATTGATGTGAAGGAGAAGTCAATTGTTACACTGATCGGAGCCAACGGCGCAGGAAAGACAACATTGCTTAGGACCATATCATCAATCCTGAAGCCCGAATCAGGTACTGTGAAATTTTTGGACAAGGACATTGCCGGCATGCCGCCGGACAAGGTTGTGGAAGCCGGCATATCTCAATCGCCTGAAGGCAGAATGATCTTTGCAAACCTGAGTGTGAAAGAGAATCTCGAAATGGGTGCTTATGTAAGAAAGGATAAAGAGAATATTGAAGGTGATTATGAACTTGTTTATTCATTGTTTCCGAGAATAAAAGAACGTCTTAAGCAGCTTGGAGGAACGCTTAGCGGAGGTGAGCAGCAGATGCTTGCGATCTCTAGAGCGCTGATGTCGCGGCCGAAACTTTTGCTTCTTGATGAGCCGTCACTTGGAATTGCCCCGATACTTGTGAAGGCAATCTTTGAAAAGATAGTTGAGCTGAACAAGATGACCGGAATTACAATTCTGTTAGTCGAGCAGAATGCAAACATCGCATTGTCTGTAGCAGATTACGGCTATGTAATGGAGACAGGAAAGATAACCACAGAGGGCGATGCAAAGTCGCTTGCTCAGAATGAGGAAGTAAGGAAAGCTTACCTTGGGGAGTAATTAGAAATTATAAATTAGAAATTAGAAATTAGAAATTCTTGAATCAGTCAGTCCTTTCGGAACTTATAAATGATTACTTGCATCACTTTCATCATTTTTAATTTCTGATTCTATTTGTTTGCTCCTGAATGCCTCACATACTTTTATTATCTTAGCTCACAAACTTCACCATAATTTATGATGCGTAAATTTCTCACCTTAGTATTTGCAGCGCTTATCTGTTCAAATGCTATGAGCCAGTCTCAGGCAATATTTCTTGACGGCAGAACTGATGAATGGAGTCAGCTTTCACCGACTTATACTGACAGCCAGAATGAAGGGGGCACTTATGACTTCAAATATTTCTCAGCAACAAATGATGAGAATTTTCTTTATCTGAAATTGAAAGTAACGCCGTTCCTGAAACTGCTCGAGAATAATCTCATATCTGTCTACATAGACGGCGACAATAACAGCTCAACAGGGCTTCAGATCAACGGTATTGGGGCTGAACTCAGATTTGGCTTCGGCTTCAGAAACGGTTTCAATTACTTCTCAAATTCTTCAGTAACTCATTCATCTTTGAGATTCAGAAGTCTGCCGAGTGTAACAGACACTTTATTTGAAATGGCAATTGGACGTCAGCAAATCCCGCCTGCCGGCGGTTCGGGAACAATCAGAATATTCTTTGCGGATAATTCCGCTTCCGGTGATCAAATGCCTGATATCGGGGCAACATTTTCCTACACCTTTGATAATACTCCGACTGCTCCGCTAATTCCTGTAGAGATAAGCAGGGAAGACACGACGTTTCTCAGAGTGATGAATTGGAATACTTTGGAAGACGGTTTGACTGATCCTCCGAGAGAACAAAGTTTCCGCAGACTTCTGCAAGCTGTTAAGCCGGATGTTATCGGATTTAATGAAATGTGGAATACATCAGCATCCGAAGTTCAGACAAAGTTGAACAGCTTCCTGCCCCTTCAAAACGGAAGCTGGAATGCCGTTAAGCTTGATGCAGGAAACATCATTGCTTCAAGATATCCGATATTGCAGAGCTGGCTTGTCTATCCCGGACAAAGGATCACGGCATCGCTGATAGATATGCCGGACAGGTTCGGAAAGGACTTCCTTGTGATTGCTTGCCATTACAAGTGCTGCGGCGGTGCATCAAATGATGCAACACGCCAGAGGGAAGCGGATGCAACTGTTGCATTCCTTCTTGATGCAAAGTCACCGGGAGGAGTGATCACTCTTCCGCAAAATACTCCTTTTGTAATTATGGGTGATCTTAATTTTGTCGGAGAACGCCAGCAGTTGAAAACACTGCTCACGGGAGAGATCATCAACACGCAGCTTTTTGGAAACGGAGCTAAGCCGGATTGGGATAACACTGATCTTGAAGATCTGATCTCGCAACAGTCTGACAAGAGAACTGCATACACCTGGCGCAATGACCCGGGGTCGTATCCTCCAAGCAGATTGGATTTTCAGATCTACTCAAACAGTGCAGTAAATGTAGAGAAAAGTTTTGTGATCCAAACTGAAGTGATGAGCCAGTCACGACTAAATCAGTACGGACTCTTGCAGAATGATTCAAAGACTGCTTCCGATCATTTTCCTAAAGTGTCAGACATATCTTTCCGACAGAGTGTGAACATTCAAAATTATGTCAATGAACTTCGCTTTGAACTCGAGCAAAACTTTCCTAATCCGTTCAACCCATCCACAGTGCTGAGATATCATCTCCCTTCAAATGCATTTGTGACATTGAAGATATTTGATGTGCTCGGAAGGGAAGTAGCAGAACTGGTCAGCACTAAGCAGACCGCCGGAAGCTATGAGGTATCATTTGAAGCAAGCAGTCTTCCCGGAGGAATTTATTTTTACAGATTACAGGCAGGAGAGTCAGTTCAGGTAAGAAAGATGATGCTGGTGAGATGAGTATGTGCTGATATATCTGCACTCAATGTTAATCATCCATGACATTCTAATATAGTCAGAGTTCCTGCTCAAGAGTTGATCGGGAGTCAGAAGTTTGAAATGCTGGAGAGTAAGCGGCCACAGAAACAATAACTCCGGCTAAGATGCTCTGGAGTTAGGACAACCTCTTCCAAAGCAAAGGATTAGAAGGTGTTTGAGCGAGAAGTACAATCACCCATACCCAACTAATGAAATTGAATCTTGGTAATGATTAGGGTAAATTTGCAAACAGTATTGATAGATTATTCTGATGTGCTGGAACAGTCCTTGAAAAGGGTTGCTTTCAGTACAAATGTCAATTCTCAATTCTCAATTTTAATTCGATGATCATGAACTTAGCAAGCAGAATGAACAACCTCGGAACGGAAACTGCGTTCGAGGTACTGGCAAAGGCAAGAAAGCTGGAGGCAGAAGGAAAGAGCATTATCCATCTTGAAATCGGTGAGCCGGATTTCCCGACACCGGCAAATATTTGCGAAGCAGCCATTAGGTCAATTCAGGCGGGAGATACACACTATACTCCTTCAGCGGGCATTCCTGAAGTAAGAACAACAATTGCAAATTATATAAAGAAGACAAGAGGCATTGAAGTCAGTCCCGATGAAGTTGTAATGACTCCCGGGGCAAAGCCCATAATGTTTTATGTGATACTGGCACTTGTAAATGAGGGCGATGAAGTGATCTATCCTAATCCGGGATTTCCGATCTACGAATCAATGATTAATTTTGTCGGCGGCAAAGCTGTTCCGCTTCAATTGAAGGAAGAAAAAAACTTCTCTTTTGATATTGAAGATCTGAAAAAGCTTATCTCACCAAAGACAAAGCTGATCATCATCAATACTCCTCAAAATCCTACGGGCGGAATTCTTACTGAAACTGATATCAGGGCAATAGCGGATGTACTGAAAGACAAGCCTGACATTTATATCCTGAGTGATGAGATCTATAGCCGGCTGATCTTCAAAGGCGAGCATTTCAGCATAACACAGATCCCGGGCTTCAAAGACAGGACCATCATACTTGACGGATTCTCAAAGACATATGCAATGACAGGGTGGAGAGCCGGTTACGGAGTAATGAATACTGAGCTTGCACCTTTGATCGCCAAGCTTATGACTAACAGCAATTCATGCACAAACACAGTTGTTCAAAAAGCATGCATCGAAGCTTATGAAGGACCGCAGGATTCGGTTGACAAGATGCGCGAAGAATTTATGGCAAGAAGAGACATCATCGTGGACGGACTAAATTCCATAAAGGGTTTTTCGTGCAACCTGCCTCTCGGAGCATTTTATGCTTTTCCGAATATCACAGCAACGGGATATTCTTCAAGAGATTTGAATGATCATTTATTGTATAAGGGCGGTGTGGCGGCTCTTTCCGGTACTGCATTCGGAGCCTTTGGCGAGGGATATCTAAGATTCTCGTATGCAAATTCACGGGAGAATATAAAGGAAGCTATAAAGCGAATAAAAGAAGTAATCTGAAAAATAAAATAAAAACATGGCTGAAGTACAAACTGAAGTAAAAGACAAGATACTTGAAATCCTGAAAGGCAATGATGCTATCATGGTAGCAACAACAGGAGGAGAATATTCTCCGTGGATATTGGGAGCATACTTTGCATCCAAAGACATTGATATTTATCTCCTGCTTGAAACACATGGCAAGACTATGGCAAACCTGAAAAAGAATCTGTCGGTTGCAATTTCAATTTCAAAGAATGATGCAATGCAGGATTTTCTTCAGGCAATTGGTGATGCAGAGATATTACCTGATTCTGAAGAGCCGGAAGTAAGAAAGCTCATTTTAGATAAGATGCCCTGGTTTCAAACTTTTACTCCGGTTACTCCGGTAAGAGTAAGAGTGAAAAAGTATTTTGTTACTTCACTTCAGAATGGCTGGTTCCCGGCTAAAGTACTGGAGAACTGAAATACCGTTTTGGACTCTTGTTCGATCAAAGCGGGACAAACCTCCCGCTTTTGTTTTTTACCTTTGAACATCAGTTATGTGTAATTAACTTAATCATAATCTAAAGCAAAATTCTTGAAGACCGACTTTCTTATAATAGGAAGTGGAATAGCAGGACTCTCACTTGCTCTTAAATTAAGCAAGCTTGGCAAGGTCAGCATCATAACTAAGAAACACAGGGCTGAATCAAACACCAACTATGCGCAGGGCGGTATCGCTGCCGTGATGGACAGTAATGACACGTTCGAAAGTCACATTGCTGATACCCTGGAAGCCGGCGCGGGACTGTGTAAAATTGAATCCGTGAGAAAGATAGTTACGGAAGGTCCGGAAATGATAAGAGAGCTGATTGAGATCGGGGCAAGATTCTCAAGAGAGCATGGAAAGCTTGAACTTGGCAAGGAAGGCGGACATTCAAAGAACAGGATCATTCACGCAAAAGACCTGACGGGCAAAGAAGTTGAAAGGGCGCTTCTGCATCAGATCAAGATCAATAAGAACATCAGAGTGTTTGAATATTATTTTGCAATTGATCTGCTGACTTCGAGGAATCTGAAAAATCCAAACGAAGATGGCAAAGCATGTTACGGGATTTACGCTCTCAATGTAAGATCCAACCGGGTTGAAAAGATCATAGCCGGCAAAACAGTAATTGCAACAGGCGGTGCGGGGCAAGTTTATCTTCACAGTACAAATCCGGAAATTGCAACGGGAGACGGAATAGCAATGGGTTACAGGGCAGGGTGTCAAATTGCCAACATGGAGTTCATTCAATTTCATCCTACATCACTGTATGAAGCCGGGAGAGAAAGCAATTCGGGACAGGTATTTCTGATTTCAGAAGCTGTGAGAGGAGCAGGTGCTGTTCTGAAGACGATCGGCGGAAAAGAGTTTATGCACAAGTATGACAAACGGAAGTCATTGGCGCCGAGAGACATTGTCGCAAGAGCAATTGATAATGAGATGAAGAAATCCAGCGACAGCCATGTAATGCTTGACATGCGTGCAATAGGCAAAGAGAATATTTTGAAACAGTTTCCGAATATTTACAAACATTGCATGTCGATAGGAATAGATCCTACTGTTCAAATGGTGCCGGTTGTTCCTGCTGCTCATTATGCCTGCGGCGGAATCGTGACGGACCTGTCGGGTCAGACAGACGTAAAAGATCTTTATGCAAGCGGTGAGGTTACAATGACAGGAGTTCACGGCGCCAACCGGCTTGCATCAAACTCACTTCTTGAGGCAATGGTTTTCTCTGATGCAATATATGAGAAGATTAGCGAAGAGCAGAGGATGAAGTCAGATACGGTGGGATCGAAGGCATTTATTTCTGAACGCAAAACCAGATTGAATAAAGTCTATGAGAATGTCATGGATTGGAATGACAAAGGCACTGTTAATAATGAAGAATGGATTTTGATCTCTCACAACAAGCGAGAGATAAAAGAGATCATGAGCGACTATGTGGGAATAGTCAGGAATACTATTCGACTTGAAAGAGCATACAGGCGGATTGAAATGATGAAGAAGGAGATCAAGGATTTCTATGACAAGACAAAAGTAAGCGTGGAATTGCTTGAGCTTAGAAATCTTGTTGCAGTTGCATATCTTATTATTGTTTCGGCAATGCAGAGACATGAATCACGCGGATTGCATTACATGCTTGATTATCCTTTGCGCGATGATAAAGACTTTCTCAAAGACACGCTAATCAGAAAAAAATTCAAACGAACACCACAGACAAATGTCAGTAAAAAGAAATAGAAACAGTTTACAAACTGCAGTACTTCTGCTGAGCGCACTTTTCATTTTTGCGTCCTGCTCAAAAGAGAACAAACCTCCGGAATCAAAGACATCGCCGGGAAAGGAAAAGCCGGATTCGCTTTCATCTGCCGGGCAGAAGGAAATAGCATCTGAGAATGATCTTAATTACGGCGAAGGCAGAAGGATTTTCAGAATTGACAAGCAGGATCTAAATGGAGATGAAAGAGCTGAATTGATTGTGCTCAGTTCGTCAGCAGTAGGAACGGAAGATGTCAACAGTCCGCAGAAATTTGACATGCTGGAAGTCTTTGTGCTTGATACTGCAAGAGCAAAATATGTAAAGACACTTTCTGATACGGTTGACTTTGCAGTTGAATGCAAGTATATAGATATGAACAACTCGGGCAGCAGGAATGTTTTTGTTTTTACAAATTCAGGAGGCAACAATTCAGTTGCATCAGAAGGAATGTTTGTTTACGGATTTAAGAACAGCGGTAATGTTGAACTCTTAAAGTACTTTGACGGCGGTGCTCCGGAAATATCTGATGAAGTCAAAGGCAAAGAAAGGTTCATTAAAGTTACAGAGTTATTCCACGGAGTGATGCCAATGGCGCTGGCAGTTCCCTATACAGGAAGTATTTACGAATTGAAAGACAACGAACTTGTTCTCAGCAATATAAAATATCCTGAATATTATCAGAAGAAGATAGATGAAGTTACTGAGAAATATTATGCAGTGAAGAGAAAGGTCGAGATGGGAATGCAGATGGCTGACATGTCATATCCGCTTTACAGAGAAGCTGCGGAGGTGATAGTGAATTACAATGCGAAAGGTGACTTCAAAGGAATGAGGAAATTCTGGGAGCAGGAAAAAGAATCTCTGCAGAGAAACATTCCGCAGGATGAATTTACTGACCTTAGCAATTATGTAAGAAAAGTTCTCCCTTCCGACACCAATGCCTGACAAGATCGACTTGTCCTTAGTTACAGTTACCTGGAACAGTGCGGATGAGATATATGAATGTCTCACAACATCTTATGAGGCACTTAAAGGATTGAATGTGGAATTCATTATAATTGACAATGCATCTGAAGACGGGAGCCTGAAGGAAATTGAAAGGGCTGTAGAATATGGAATCCATAATATTACCGTCATTGAGAACACAAGTAATCTCGGATATACAAAAGCCTGCAATCAGGGAATTTCATTGTCAAACGGAAGACACATACTTCTGTTGAACCCTGATACCAAGCCATGCGGGGATTCATTGTTCAGACTTTTGAATGAATTGGATTCAAATTCGGAATTAGGAGCGGTTGCTCCTCAGCTTTTGAACACAGACGGAAGTGTCCAGCATTCATGCAGAACGTTTCCGGGATATTGGGATATGTTCTGTGAGTTTACGTTGCTATCTTCGGTCTTTCCGAAGAGCAGATTGTTTGCGAAATGGAAGATGGGTTATTTTGATCACAAATTGACCATGATTGTTGATCAGCCGATGGCGGCAGCCTTGCTGGTAAATGGTAAGCTGATCAGAGAGTTGAGCGGATTTGATGAAGAGTTCAAAATGTTTTTCAATGATGTTGACCTTTGCAAGAGAATATATGAAAGCGGTAGACAGATCTTGTTTACAACTGATGCAAGAGTTTTTCATGTCAAAGGAGCCAGCGTTAATAGAGCCAAACCGGCCATGATCGGAATATGGAATGATGACTGCAAAAAGTATTTCAGGAAACATTTTAATAAACCGGTCAGTTTTTTTCTGCTGAGTTTCAGTCTGGCTGTGACAGGAGTGCTCAGAAAACTATACTACAAACTCAAACAATGAAAGTAGCAGTAGCGCAGATAGAATGCGTATTGGGAGACATTGCAAGAAATGTTGAAAGGCACATTGAGTATTGCGAAGAAGCAATAAGCAAGAATGCGGAACTGATAGTTTTTCCGGAGCTTTCGCTTACCGGCTATTCATTGAAGGACATTAACACGGATGTTGCTTTGGTTCCCGCAAAATCTTCGGCACTTAAGAAATTGATGCAATTGAGCAAGAAGCTGGATATAGTTTGCGGATTGGCAGAAGAAGGTGACAGGTTTGAGATATTCAATTCCGCTGCATATTTTTCCGGAGGGGTCTTAAGATTCACTCACAGAAAGGTTTATCCTCCTACATACGGTCTGTTCGAAGAGTTGAGATATTTCTCCAGAGGAAAGGATTGCAAGGCTCATGAAACAAAATTCGGGAAACTTGCGTTACTTGTGTGCGAAGATCTCTGGCATGTTTCAATGCCTTATTTAGCTGCGATGGATGGAGCAAAGATCATCATAGGAATTGCCGCATCACCGACAAAGCTTGTTGCAGGAGCAGAATCATTCGTCAATTATGATGTGAATACTGAACAGCACAGATCATTTGCAAGACTTCTTTCTTCATATCTGATCTTTGCAAACAGAGTCGGTTATGAAGACGGAGTGAATTTCTGGGGAGGAAGTGAAATTGTAGATCCGTTTGGAAATGTTATTTCAGTTGCAAAACTCTTTGAAGAGGATATGATCTATGCCGATATTGAAATGTCTGAAATAAAGAGAGCAAGGCAGCAGGCAAGGCATTTTCTTGATGAGGATCCGGAGATCACAATGATGAATCTGAAAAGAATCCAAAAGAAAAATACCGATGAATGAAATTGGTGCACGCGGTTTTTCGAATTTCAGGTGTAGCTTAAATTGAGTATTTTTAGACAACTATGACAGCACTGGAAAATCTTACTGACAGAGAGAAAGAAGTCCTTAAATATGTAGTTGAACACTTCATAAGAAGCGCAAATCCTATAGGTTCGAGGAGTGTTTCAAGGCAAACGGATCTTCATTTGTCTTCTGCTACCATTAGGAATGTGATGTGTGATCTGGAGGAAATGGATCTGCTGGGAGCACCGCATACTTCTGCCGGCCGTGTTCCAACAGATAAGGGATACAGATATTATGTTGATGTGCTCATGGAACATGAACGGCTTTCTTCACTTGATGAGAAGAGCATTAAGGAGCGGCTTGAGGAAGCAAACATTACAATTGTTGAGAAGGAAAATCTGTATGCGGAGACATCAAAGATTCTCGGAAAAGTAGCAAGACTTCTTGCGGTTGTTTCAGAACCGAATATTTCTAAGGGCATATTTGAGAAACTAGAGTTTGTAAAGCTTTCATCAAACAAGATACTTGTAGTACTGAATATTCTTTCGGGAATCATAAAGACCGTTATTCTTGAAGTCGACAGTGACATTTCCAAACAACAACTGGAAACGCTTGCTTCATCATTCAATGAAAAATTTCACGGGCTTGCTCTTAATCAAATACGTGAACTGTATCCTTCAAATCACAGTGAATTCAGAAGAAGAGAATCAGGAGTCCTGAACAAGCTTATAAGTTCATTTGACAAGATCACTGCAGAAGAAGAAAAGGGAAACAAGATATTTGTCGGAGGAACAGGGGACGTGATATTGCAGCCGGAGTTTGAGAATCCCAAAAACTTCAAGGATATCATTGAGCTTGCAGAGAACAAAAATCTTGTGATACACATTTTCCATAATAATGTGAAAACTGACAACGACATGATGATAACCATTGGCAGTGAAAATGATGACGAGAAACTAAAGAATTACAGCGTGGTAACCACTTCTTATAGCATTGGAGACGTGAAGGGAAACATCGGAGTCATAGGTCCAAAGCGCATGAACTATGCAAGGATGGTATCCTTGCTGAAATTTACATCCAAATTAATTAATGAAATCTCGGGACACTGAGATTCAGGAAAGAACAAACAAACACAAATGAGCAAACACAAAAATACGATCAACGTAAGAGACGGCAACAAGCATAAGGAAGAGATTGAAAATCAGGAGCATCAGAATAACAATTCAACATCTGAAGAAGCAGCTAATGAAATCCAACAGCAGCAGCAGTCAGAAATTGACAAACTGAAAGATCTTCTTCAGAGGAAAGTCGCTGAATTTGAAAATTACAAGAGACGAACCGACTCGGAGCTGAGCAGTCTTCACAAGTATGCATCTGAAAGGATAATCAAAGAGCTGTTGCCTGTCTATGATGATCTTCAAAGGTCAATTGAATCAGTGAACAAAGGCGAGACAAAGGATTTCGATACTTTGCAGAAAGGCATAAGTCTGATATATGACAAGTTCAAATCTGTATTGGACAAGGAAGGCCTTGAGGAAATTGATACTGTAGGAAAAGAGTTTGATGTTGATCTGAGCACTGCGCTGATGCAGGTTCCACGCGATGATGTCAAACCTCATACTGTTCTTGAATCCTTTGAAAAAGGATATAAGCTTAAGGGAAAAGTGATAAGGCATGAGAAAGTTCTGGTTTCTTCAGAAGGAGAAACAAACAAGAAGGAAAACTGAAAATTGAAATGACGAAAAGAGATTATTACGAAATTTTAAATGTAAGCAGGAATGCCGGAAATGATGAGATCAAGACATCATACCGGAAACTTGCGATGAAATATCACCCCGATAAGAATCCCGGTGATCATGAGGCGGAAGCAAAGTTCAAGGAACTTGCTGAAGCATACGAAGTGCTTTCTGATGCGAACAAGAGAAGCATGTATGACAGGTACGGACATCAGGGAGTAAGCGGTGCCGGCGGTTACAGGGATATCAATGACATATTCTCAAACTTCGGCGACATATTCGGTGGATTTGGAGGCGGAAGCATATTTGATGATTTCTTTGGCGGAAGTTCCGGAAGACGAAGACAGGAATCAAACAGAAGAGGAAACGATCTCAGGATCAATCTTAAACTGACACTAGATGAGATAGCAGAAGGTGTTGAAAAAGAGATCAAGGTCAAGAAGCTGAAGAAGTGTGCAAAGTGCGAAGGAACAGGTGCTAAAGGAAATCATGCATTTGAGTCATGCAGGCATTGCAGCGGCACAGGAGAGATCAGACATGTATCGAGATCAATGTTCGGGCAGTTTATAAATGTTACAGAGTGTTCGCATTGCTCGGGTGAAGGCAGAGTGATCAAAGATAAGTGTGAAGAATGTCACGGTGAAGGTGTGATCAAGGGTGAGTCGAAGATTAAGGTCAGCGTTCCTGCGGGTGTCAGCGAAGGGCAGTATATTCCGCTCAGAGGCCAGGGGAATGCAGGCAAACACGGCGGAGGACCCGGTGACCTGTTCCTGTATATTGAAGAAGAGAAGCACAAAATCTTCCACAGAGAAGGAAATGACATATACATGGAGCTTGAACTTAGCATAACGGATGCAATTCTCGGAACAGAGAAGATAGTGCCGACTCTGAATGAAGAGAAGGTGAAGCTCTCTATCGATCCCGGAACACAATCAGGAACACTGCTCAGGATGAAGGGCAAGGGCATCAAGCATCTTGAAGGACACGGAAAGGGTGATCAGATAGTTCGCGTAAATGTTTTCATTCCTTCGAAGATCAGCCATAAAGAAAAAGAACTCCTTGAGGAATTGTCAGATTCTGAAAATTTCACGCCTAAGTCAGAGGTTCATGGCAAGAAAGCAGAGAAGGCGCACAAAGGGTTCTTCAAAAGTGTATTCGGGTAACAGGTCATAAATTTCAGTTCTATTTATTAAAACTCCCTGTCTAAAATTCGTCAGGGAGTTTTTTTTGTGTTAAGAAATCTTTACATCGGTTACAATTTAGTTACAAAATAGTTAATTGGGTAACATTTAGGTAATCTGCATTAAACCTGCCGAAAGTAGTTTTACATAACTAATCCAAAACAATGACCAGATTATACATTATAGCTTTTCTGTTTGTGTTGACAATATTCGTATCAAATGAATCCTTTTCTCAATCAATTCAGGGCAAAGTAACTGATGCTGCAAATTCCGATCCGCTTACGGGTGCTACTATAAAAGTGGTTGAGGCGAAGACAGGGGCAATTGCAGACCTGGACGGAACATTCACAATAGAAGATATTGCTCCGGGCAAATATGAGTTGGAAGTGAGTTATGTCGGATACAATTCAAAAAAGATCAAAGATGTAGTTGTGACCCAGGGAAAGGCAACCATTGTGGATGTCGCATTGAGTGTTGACGGACTTACTACAGAGGAAATTACAGTAGAATCTACTCCGAATCTTGCCAATGAAGAGTCATTGCTCATTGAACAGAAGAATTCAGATCAGATTCAGGATGGAATCAGCGAACAGCAAATCAAAAGGGCTCCCGATGCATCCGCATCTGAAATAGTGAAGAGAGTTACAGGAATAAATATTGTCGGGAACAAATTCGTTTTTGTAAGAGGCATTTCGGAAAGATACAACAACACTACTCTTAACAGTGTTATTGTTCCAAGTACGGAAACAGATAAGAAGTCATTCACATTTGATATGTTTCCGTCTAAGCTGCTCGAAAACATAATCATTTCAAAATCATTCACTCCTGATCTTCCGGGAAATACATCCGGGGGATTGGTACAACTGACCACAAAGGACTTTGTGGAGCAGTTCACCTACTCGTTTGAGTTGAGCGGTTCATTTCTAAACACTACAACTCTTGACGGCGGATTCTATGATTACAATGCAAGCCAAAGCAAGATCCTTTTTTGGAATTCAGGCAAAGATGACGGTGGAAGATCAATCCCGTCGAACTTTCCTACAACTCCATTCTCAGGAGCAAACAATTACGGAAAGTCTTTGAAGAACAACTGGGGACAGAATGAAAGGAAAGCTCCGATGAACGGAGGTTTTCAATTGTCACTCGGAAACAATTTCGGAGTGTTTGGAAATCCGCTTGGAGCAATTGCATCTTACACATACCGTAATGCTTTCACAAATTCAAATGTAAACAGGAACATATACAATTCTGACACAACTACTCTTCTTGATTATGACGGAAGATCATCTCAGTACAATGTGCTTAGCGGCGGACTTCTCAATTTCAACTACAAGATCGGTAACAATAACAAACTGAGTTTTAAGAATACTTACACGCTTATCTCTGATGACTATACTCAATACTTTGAGGGCATTGACAATATAGAGTCAAACAACGAAAAGCAATTGTACGGATACTACTTCTCCGAGAGAAGCTTACTTACAACACAGCTTGCAGGAAACCATTATCTTGGAACTTCGTCTGCAATGAATCTTTCGTGGAATGCATCTTATTCAGAAGCTGACAGAACCGAGCCGGATTACAAGACAGTTACTTATCAGAGAGTTCAGGGAAGTGAAGATCCTTTCTTTGTTCCATTGAGCATTGTGCCGAATTCAAAAGTCGGAGAAAGATTTTACTCCGAACTGACAGACCTTTCAAGATTTGCAAACATGGACTTTGAAATGAAGTTTTTGGACTTCGGAAAATCTTTCAGAAGCAAGTTCAAGTCAGGAGTACTTGCAACGGATACAAGAAGGCAGTTCAGCGCAAGACTCTTCGCTCCGATAAAGACATTCTCCTCACCGTTTGACATTTTGTTCCAACCGATAGACTCGATATTCGGTCCGGAGAATATTGATTCTACAATCATATCCTATGTTGAAACTACAAACAAGAGTGATTCTTATGATGCAACAGAAAACATCTATGCGGGATACGGTATGGTTGACGGTTACTTTGACAAGTTTAGATTTGTGGCCGGTCTGAGATATGAATACAACGAGCAAAAGCTGACAGGATTTCAAAGGACAACTCAGGATGAGATCAATGTATTCGAGATCAACAGGGATTTTCTGCCGTCAATTGGTGTGACGTATGAGATGAATGCAAACACAAATATAAGGGCATCATATTCTTTGACAGTTTCAAGACCTGAACTCAGAGAGCTTGCGCCTTTTGGATTCATTGATTTTGTAACAACCGGTGAAACATCCGGCAACCCTGAACTCAAAGAAAGTCTTGTAAGAAACTATGACCTGAGATATGAGATCTATCCTGAACCGGGAGAGATCGCTTCGGTAAGTCTGTTCTATAAGAAGTTTGATCAGCCAATAGAAAGAGTTATTGTGCCCGTTCAATCAGGCGACTTCAGGCCATCCTACACTTACGAGAATGCAGTTAACGGTGCGTTCAATTATGGAGTCGAAATTGAAATAAGAAAGAGACTCGGGTTCATTTCCAGATCTCTTGAAGACCTTGCATTCAACGGAAACATAACATTGGTGAATTCTCAAGTGAATCTTGAAGGTCTCGAGATCGGTTCATCTGAAACTACACGAAGACTACAGGGGCAGTCGCCATATCTTCTGAATCTTGGACTCTTCTATGATAATTATGATCTTGGGCTAAGCGTTAATTTCCTTTACAACAGATTTGGTGAGAGAATTGCTGAAGTTGGAAAGATCGGTTTCAGTGATGTTGTTGAGCAGGGAAGAAATGTATTTGACTTCTCAATATCAAAAAGCTTCCTCAACCGGTTCGAGGCAAAGTTTGCAATAAAGGACATACTTGCAGAAGATCAGATTTTTCTCCAGGAGTATGAACTGAACGGACAGAAATATGATAAGGAAGTTCTGAAGTACTCATACGGCACAAACTATGGATTGTCGCTCTCTTACAAGTTTTGAAAACAAACAACATCATAAGCATGAGCAAAGCAGAAGTTCACTCAAATGGAACTGTGCAGGAAAACATGCGCGAATCTGTTGATACTCTCATAGTTTCCGATATTCATCTTGGCTCAAGGGTTGCAAGACCTAAAGCAGTTCGCCGGCTACTCGAGAGGTTTGACTTCAAGAGGCTCATACTTTTGGGTGACATTTTTGATGATCTCAATTTCACCAGACTGAAGAAAGATCACTGGAATCTCTTATCATACATCAGGAAGCTTTCGAATCCGGACAGAAAGATTGAAGTCGTGTGGGTTGAAGGTAATCATGATGAGGGACTTGCAGAGATCATGTCGCTTATGATGGGTATCAAAGTGTATGATGAATATTTTTGGGAAACTTCCGGAAGAAAATTTCTTGCCATTCACGGTCATCAGTTTGATAAGTTTCTTACGGAGAATGTTGTGATCAGCAATGTATCTTCATTTGTGTACGACAAAGTGCAAAGACTGGACAATGAATCTCAGAGCATCTCAAGGTTCATCAAGCGTAAAAGCAAAGGCTGGCTCAGACTGTCCGACAAAGTAGCAAATGAAGCAATGGAATACGGAAGATCAAAAGGGGCAGATGCGGTTGTCTGCGGACATACTCATTTTTCAATGATGAAGGAATCTGACGATATCAATTACTATAACACAGGATGCTGGACTGACATACCTTCAACTTACATTGTAATAGACAACTTTGGCATAGCTTCCATTAAGGAAGACATACATTTGCACAGTCAAATTACAGAAGCAGTTGCTTCTTAAGAATTCTTAATAATCAAAATTTGATAAGAACCATTAGCTTGGAAGATTTTTCTAAAACGTACTTTTTTTAAATCAATCAAAATAAAATGAAACTGTTCTTTAAGATTGCTCTTCTTGTTACATCAATTCTAATGCATTCGGGAAATTCCGAAGCGGCGATTGACTCAACAACTCTCAACTCTTCAACCATCACGGGAAATGTAAGCCTGAATTCCAATACTGTTTACCTCATGAAAGGATTCAACTATGTGAGAAACAATTCTACTATATCAATTGCACCGGGAACAGTAATACTCGGTGACTTTGAAACCAAAGGTACGCTCATCATTGAAAGAGGTTCGAAGATCTATGCAAACGGTACATCATCTAATCCGATAATCTTCACAAGTGAGAAGCCAAAGGGACAAAGGAACACCGGAGACTGGGGTGGAATAATCGTGCTTGGAAGATCAGCAATAAATACTTCGTCGGGGTCAGACTCAGCGGAGATCGAAGGCTTTGGTCCGGGGCTTGGTCCTATCTATGGCGGACAGCCGGTCATCAATGATGACAGCTCCGGTGTTATCAGATATGTCAGAGTTGAGTTTCCCGGAGTGAACCTCACGGGTACTGCAGGCAATGAAATCAACGGACTGACACTTGGCGGTGTTGGAAGCAAAACAGTGATAGAAAATGTGCAGGTTAGTTATTGCGGAGATGATGCTTTCGAATTCTTCGGGGGAAATGTCAACTGCAAATATCTGATTGCCTATAAATCATTGGATGATGATTTTGATTGCGATAACGGATACAGAGGAAGAATTCAGTTCGGCCTGTCAGTCAAGGATAAAGACATAGCTGATGTAAGTCAGTCAAACGGATGGGAGATAGACAACAACAATAATTCACCTGCAAATTTCAATTCACCGAGAACCAGTCCAGTATTTTCAAACATTACAATGGTGGGTCCATACGCAACTTCAAGCACTCCGGTGAATTCGCTTCATCAGAGAGGCGGGCATCTGAGAAGAAACAGCTTGCCAAAGATCTACAACTCAATTGTGATGGGATATAGAGTAGGTTTTAGATTTGACGCGTCAGGAGTCTGGAATGCATCAACCGCAGATACTATCCAGATCAGAAATACGATAATGGCAGGTAATCTCAGACTTGCTGATACAAACGCTGCATCTTCATTCAGTCCCACAAGCTGGTTGCTCTCAGGTTCATTCTCCAATACAGCATATCAGACAAGCACTGAGGCAGGACTTACGAATCCCTTCAACATTTATCCTGACCCATCCGGCTCGAATGTAACTAACTGGGTACCGACGGGCAGTTCACCTGCATTGACAGGAGCAAGTTTTTCAAATCCGAATCTTGCAGGATTTGAGTCAGTGAATTTTAGGGGAGGATTCGGTACAACAAACTGGTCACAGGGCTGGAGTCAGTTTGATCCGAAGAATTATGTGCTTCCGGTATCGGTAAGGTCAATTGAAGGAATTGTTCCTGTTGATTTCGTTCTCGCACAGAATTATCCTAACCCGTTCAATCCGTCAACAAAGATCAGATTTGAAACACCGGAAAGCGGTATTGTAAAACTGAGCATATATGATATATCAGGAAAGGAACTTGCAATACTGTTCAACGGAAGAATGAATGCCGGCGCTTATGAATATCAATGGAATGCAGTTGATTTTCCAAGCGGTGTTTATCTTTATAAGCTCGAGACAGCCGGATTCTCAAAGACAATGAAAATGACACTGCTCAAATAACTTTCGCAGCAAATATGAAATGAATCAAAGCCCGTGAGAATTATCGCGGGCTTTTTTCTTAGCCGTCCCCGCTGAGTCTCCCGCTTTAAGCAAAAAATGATTAGCCGTATATTTGCAGAGGGGACTCAGCGGAGAATCAGCGACAAGAATAATCTAGCGCGAGAATTAACGAAATGTGTAAAGCTCCTGTTGGCAAATGAATTCATTGTACTGACGGGTAGTCCGCTGAGTCCCCTCCGAAATATTAAAATGAGATTGATAGTAAACAAACCGGGAGACTCGTATGATTGCATGCAGAGATTTGAGAGGTGTAGTTTCGGGAAAAAGTTCTTAGAATTAGTTCTTGTTACAGGCTTAAGGAATGGGAGAA
>WBZL01000446.1_pt1 | contig 46175 bp, 32 predicted proteins | sample 5204291 | NCBI WGS metagenome assembly WBZL01 (sample SAMN12344345, study PRJNA552823) | activated sludge metagenome | biome: Activated sludge suspended growth; feature: Nitrification reactor; material: Wastewater; isolation source: activated sludge from nitrification reactor of wastewater... | reverse complement strand
CACCGTACTCACCCCCACCAACAATAGATTATTCTTCACAATTTGCGTCGCCCGTTTCAAACCATCCTTCAAATTAATATCCTCAATCACCATCGCGGGCAGAACGAGATACGTCGCCTCCGTCCACACCGTATTGATCAAACCCGCAATCGCCCCGCGGATCCCCCCGCCGCGCTTCCCGCGGACCGCATTTTGCAGTAAATTCACCAGCGTCGAAGCCCCCGCCAGACTCAAAATATCCAAAAAGTCCCGGCGCACCACGCCCCACGCCTTATCCATCCGCCCATCGCCTTCGGACAAATACCCATAAATCAAATAAATCGTCATCCCGGAAAAAATATACGTCACCACATACTGCACAAACACCAACACCGCCCCCTCAAAATACAGCAAATACTGCCCCATCTTACTCTCCCCAAACAAAAACGCCGTCCCAATGATCGGAATCAACCCGATCACCGACACGATCATCCCGACAAAAATCGCATAAATCGTCGGCTTCAACAAATCCCTGTCGGCAAACGCCATCTGCCAGGACTGCTTCAAAAAAGAAAAACCGCGGGAAATTGCTTGCATCTCAGCCTCCAAAAATAAATAGAAAAACGTAAAACGTGATACGTGATACGTGATACGTGAGAACCAAATTCACGTTTCACGCATCACGTTTCACGCAATTATAACAACGACTGCGGCTCCACCTCCACCTTCCAATCCGCCAATTTCCGCCCCACCAACAACGACGCGGGATTCGGCCCCCGCAAAATGATCTGCCACCGGAAATCCCCCCCCACCTTGCCGAAGAACGACGGCACCGGCCCGATCAAATCCGTCTCCCGGCGATCATCTTCCTGTAACCAACCCTGAATCTTCTCCCCCAACGCCCGCGCCGCCCCCTCAGCCCGGACCGGATCGGGGTGCCGGAACTCCAACCGCACCACCTGCCCGAACGGCGTGTACCCCAAATCCCGGCGATACTTCAACTCCTGGGCATAAAACCCCGCATAATCATGTTGCGTCACCGCCCGGATCACCTCATGGTCGGGGTGAAACGTTTGCAGAACCACCTCCCCTCCCAGCGGACTGCGCCCCGCCCGCCCCGCCACCTGCGAAAGCGTCTGAAACGCCCGCTCCCCCGCGTGGAAATCCGGCAAATGCAACCCCACATCCGCCAACACAATCCCCACCAATGTCACCAACGGCAAATCCAACCCCTTCGCCAGCATTTGCGTCCCCACCAGCACATCCGCCTGATGATTCATAAAATGCCGCAAAATGATCTCATGACTCCCCTTCTGCTTCGTCGTATCCTGATCCCACCGCAGAGTCCGCGCCTCCGGGAACAACGCCCGCACCTCCTCCTCCACCTGCTCCGTCCCCATCCCATAATACCGAATCCGCGTCCCCCCGCACTCCGGGCACTTCTTCGGCGTCTGGCGCGTGTACCCACAATGGTGACAGATTAACGCCATTCCTTCTCTGTGAAAGGTCAACGGCGCTTCCTGACACTTCGGACATTTCAACACATAGCCACAATCCCGGCAAAAGACATACGTCGCCGTCCCCCGCCGGTTCAAAAACAAAATCGCCTGTTGCCCCGCCTCCAACACCGTCCCCAACTGCTCCTGTAAGACCCGCGAAAACACCGACCGATTCCCCGCCTTCAACTCCTGCCGCATATCCACCAACCGCACAAACGGCAACTCCGCCGTCATCGCCTCCTCCGCATACGCCTTGTAAAACCCTAAAGGTTTCCGCACGTCTCCTAAATTGACCTGCCCTCCCTTTTTGTTTTGAATCTTTTTTCCAACGATCTCTTCTGAAACCTTCAGGGTTTGGGCCAGGTTCTTCAAATGCCTCTCCACCGCCTCCTTATGCGCCAAAATCCGGGCGGGCAACCGCAACAGATTCCACTCCCCCTGCTCCGCCCGATACATACTCCCTACATCCGGCGTCGCCGACCCCAGCACGGCCACGGCCCCCGCCAACCGCGCATAGGCCACCGCCGCCTCCCGCGCGTGATAAAACGGCGCACTCTCCGACTGATAATACGAATGATCGTGAAACTCATCCACCACAATCAACCCCAAATTCCGCAAGGGCGTAAACAACGCACTCCGCGGCCCGACAATGATCGTCACCTGCCCATCGCGGGCGCGCCGCCACGTATCGTACCGCTCCCCCGCGGATAACTCCGAATGCACCAACCCCACCCGTCCGGGGAACCGCCCCATGATCCGCCGCACCGTCTGCGGGGTCAGCGCAATCTCCGGGACGAGATAAATCACACTCTTCCCCAACCGCACCATCTCCGCCATCGCCCGCAAATAAATCTCCGTCTTCCCCGACCCCGTTACCCCGTGCAGGAGAAACGGACGAACAGGTTCCCCCCGCGCGGTGGCGGCAATCCCCGCCTTGATCTCATTCCAAACGGATAACTGATCCGGGGTCAGGGCGGGCACCTTGTCATACGCCCATTCCACTTCCCCCAACGGGTCGCGGTGCATTTCACTCTCCCCCAACAGAATCAGCCCCCGATCCGCCAACGCTTCCAGATCAGCCTGCTTGCCCCCACTTTCCGCGTACAGCCAGGGCACATCCACCGGACTGCCCTCGCGGATCAACGCCCGGAGAATGGCGAGGCGACGGGTACGGGTTGCGTCCGTGTTGCCCAGTTCGGCGGTTTCGGCGGTTTCCGGGGGGACCGCGAGTTGCGCGGTGCGGACGTGGCGTGGGCGCACGGTCGGGGCGGGCAAAACCGATTGCGCGGCGACGACCCCGCGGCGGGTCAGGCCAAGCATCGAGGTGCGCCAGTGGGTGCGGGGCAGAGCGCGGTCGAGTTGGCGTCCGCGCAGGGGGCCGCGTTCCTGCAGAATTTGGACAATTTTTTTCTGCGCGTCCGTCAAACTTCCGAAATCTCTTAAGACTTCGGAAGTTTGGGGCATGTAGAGGGTATCGGAGAGTTGCGCGAGACCGGGGGGGAGCATGAGGGCGAGGCAGGCCGCGAGGGGAGCGAGCGTAGCTTCGGCAAGGTGTTGGGCGAGGGCAATCTGGGCGGGGGTCACCGCGGGCACTGGGTCGAGCAAACTCTCGACCGGGCGTGTTTCCGCCACCGCCGGCACATCCACCTCCCCGATCACGATCCCCTGCACCGTCTGTTGCCCAAACGGCACCGTGACCAGACAACCGGGCTGAACCTGCCCTTCGAGCGCAGGCGGCAGGTGATAGTCAAAGGTTCCCGAGACTTGTGGGACGTGAACGGCGATTTGGAGGTAGGTCATGGTGGGGTGCGTGTTGCGTATTTCGTATTGCCTGTTACGTAAGGCGAAAAGATCGTACCATGAGTTGGGGGTTTTTCGCATGACCCTATGAGAGGAACACAGGGCAAACGCATTTGAACTTTTTACGTCATTGCGAGCGTAGTCTTCGGAGCGAAGCAATCCCCCTGACCGATTGAGGAAGATTGCTTCGTCGTCAAAGCCCTCCTCGCAATGACGTTTTTGGGTAATTTTTGGTCCCGATTTTCCCAAATGCGATTGCCATGGAGAGGTACAACTTTTCCCGGCATCTTTTCGCCATAATTTAGGTTATTTTTAAGAAATTATTCATAATAATTCGGTACAATTCTGGTAACTGCTCGGCATAGAGCGAAGATTCTCCGAAAAAATAGGGAAAAGGGGCATGTACATGCCCCTTTTCCCTATTTTTTCGGGAGCAACGCAACCCTAACTGAGTGGTTACCCATTTTGAACATCTCTCACACAGGAGTTCTCATGTTCGAACAACTCGAAACCACTATCCTCAACAGTCTGCAAACGATCTTTGACCAGTTCGGCTGGCTGGGCGTTGCGGCATTGATGGCGTTTGAAAATACAACTGGCATTACCCCCAGTGAAATCATTCTCGGCCTCGCGGGGTGGATGCTCATCGAGGCGCACGGTTTGCCCCTTTCATTTGTGTTTTTGGGTGGCTTGTATGCCGCAATCGGCTCTCTGATCGGCTCCTCGATCACCTACTGGGGCGTGCGCCTGGGCGGACGTCCACTCGTGGATCGTTTGGCGCGGCAGTTCCGCTTTCCCGCGAAGTATTTGGACCGGGCGGAAGAGCTTTTCCAACAGCGTGGAACGGTGGCGGTCTTTTTGGGGCGGATGATTCCCGGCGTCCGCATTCTGATCACGATCCCCGCCGGGCTGGCGCGGATGCGCTATCCGATCTTTGCCGCGGCGACGTTTAGCGGGGCTTATCTCTGGTGTACCCTCCTGTTGGCGGTGGGATTTGTGTTCGGCTACGAGTGGCCGCTCATTAGTGAGGCGATTCGCGGATATTTGCCGTATCTACTCGTTGTGGCGGGTGTAGCGGGCGTCATCGCCGGGGGTTGGTTTTTGTGGACACGTCAAAAAGCCCTCCCTACCACTTCGACAACCCATCTCGAATAAAAAGGGGCATCCGTTTTCTAGACTCATCTCGGTCACAAATTGCGTTTTTGTGAATCACGGATGAGGGGATCACGGATAGATTTTAAAGAACCATCCGTGATCCCCTCATCCGTGATTCAACCGCATGTTTAATTGTGAAAAAGCGCAATTCCTGACCGTTGACGCTATACCCCTTCATCCCGACCTATAAAAAAAAACGGGCTGGACGTATGTCCAGCCCGTTTTTTTCGTTCACTCATCCCATGACCCGGGGACCTCGTAAATGACCACGCTTCCCTGTGCGAACACCGGCGTCAAAAACCGCTGGAACTTCGCCTCATTGACCGGGTACGTACTTCGCTCCAGGTTGCCGACGACCACGTAACGAATGTTGTATTGTTTCAATAACGCCTCCGTGGTCGTCCAACTGCCGGAGCGGTAAATGGTATCCACATCCCCTTCACGCGAGCCTTGTTCTTCGTACCCGCCGCGCCACTGCGCTTCATGTCCGGGCCAACCGAGCAGGGAGGGCATCCCACTGTGCCCGGAGATGCGGGCATAGCCGCTATAACTTCCCCCAACCGCTTCCACCAACGTCCCTTCCGGGGCAGATTTGAGCCATTCGGCGGCGGCGACATCGTCCCCACCTAACCAGGAACCGTCTGTGCCATCCAGTGTCCAGGTTTGTTGGAAATTGTTCGTACGGGTTTGCACGCCCAACACAGGGTAGATCAAACCGATGCCCAGTGAGAGGGCAACGACGACGCCCACGCCCGCTTGTGCCGCGCCGCGTAAATTTTTCAACAGCACCGCACTTGCAAAACCCGCCACCGTACCCCACAACAGCCAGGTTTGATAATAAAACTTGAACACGGTATTCATTCGCCAGCCGAACTGATCCCGTAAATAGATGAATTCGGGGCCGATGACCAACAACGTCCCGATCAGGATCATCAACCCCGCGAAATGGCCGGGGTACGTAAGCTGTATGGGTTTGGCGACCCCGGTGGGTTCCGCGGGGTCGGGGGCCGCGGTCGTTTTCGGGATCCAACCAGCGACCGCTAACCCGAAGAGGGCGATCAACGTGCCCAATCCGGCTATCCCCGTCACCCGGCGGGTCAACGCTTCCCGTAAAAACGAAGCGGTATCCGGCGCACCGAGGAGATTGATGCCTTGTTGTCCAGCGGGAGTCAAGGCGGCGATCCCGCCAAATGCCAGGGCGAACACAAACAACAGGAAGGCAAACCCGATGGCGATCAGAAACCCTTGCCGAAGGTTGCCCCCGCGTGTCCGATATTGGTACAGCAAATAGCCGAACAACGGCAGGAGGAGCGTGCCAAACATTACCCAAAGTTGTGCGCCGCGGGTTGGGTTGAGCAGATTAGGCAAAAATCCCCCCGCCTGGGAGGAGAATCCCACGTAAAACGGCAGGTACAGCACCACGCCCGCGACGCCCAACGCCAGTCCCAATCCGGCGAAATCGGCCAGACGGTTCCAGGCCCAGCCGACTTCTCCGGCACGTTTGAGTGCATAGGCTCCGGAAAACAATGCGAGATAAATCGGGAAATCCCAGGTGTTCAAAAACGCCAGTCCGCCCAACGCCAGCGCCGCCAGCCCAAAGGTGAACTTGCTCAAATGTAAACGGAACCCGAACATATTAATTCCGTCGGTTTCCCGGTTCAGAAACAAGTTTAACGCCAATCCCATCGCCAAAAATGCAAACGGAATCGCCAGGACGTGGGGGTGTAAATCGCCGAGCAAAAACGAGAAAAACGGAAACTCGTCAATAATTTCCAATTCTCCCCCGGTGAAGTTGACATCGTTGACGACGCGGGAGGCTCGCCACCACCAACCCCATCCCCGGTTCGCAGGCGGCCAATTCAAGGGTGTCGCTGGGGGATTCACCAAGTCTTTGACCCCGAGCCATGTCCAAAACGCACTCTGCCCGTTGCTCCACCCGATCCCGCGGGCGTGTAACACTTCTAAAAATGCCTCGGCGTTGCTCACCAACAGGACAAACAACGGCGCCAGCACCGCAAAGATCGCATGGTTGACCGTCTCCCCAATTCCCCCCTTCGCCTCTTCTCCTCCTCCCCTCATCTCCTCCTCTTTCCCCCGCTTCACCGCTTCCAACAAATTGTATGCCACGCCCCACGCCCCCATCGCTCCTAGCGAAAACACGGTCACGATCATCAAACTGAACGCGACCGGGGCCACCACATTCGTCAGCATCGCCAGCATCGCCGTCAACACATATCCGAAGTAATAATACGAAATCGCATACCCGGATAACCAGGCATCTTGTGGGGGGAAGGTCGGAGAGCGCAGAATGCTATTGATGAACATCAACTCCATCGGCTTTTCCGTGGACGCCAGGTCGGGGTTTGCCCCGCGAATGTACGTCATCAAGCCGAACGCCGCGAGGAATAACACCTCCGCGACGATCACCGCCCCGCGCTGGCGTTCCCACCACGCGCGGAGGTCGGCCCCGATCTTCGACATGGCCCACCCACTCAGGATCAGGACCACGATCAGGGCAAACACCAGCCCGCCGGGGTTGTTCCCCAGCACACCGAGGGAGGCCAGCATCCAAAAGATATATCCCCAAATCAGCAAGCCCAATGTCCGGCTGAACGCGTAGCCCCGATCGGGCAGGCCCGGCAACAGCCAAAAAGCCAGCGGAAAGGTCACAAGACCGAGCAGGGTGAGGGTGAGGTACCAGAGGAGAATGGAGGTCATAGGATTCAAGTCAGCAAATTAGCAAGCCTGCAAATACGGAATATGGAATACGATATACGCACTACGATCCCCCCACCTCATAGATCACCGTCTGCCCATCCCGGTACACCTCGTGCCAGATTTGTCCATTCCAAAGCTCGAATTTCGCGAGGCCTTCAGCATGGTAATAAGAACGCTCAAGCTGACCGATGATGATGTAGCGCACATTATTCCGGTTAAGAAAATCTACGGCGACCTGCTGATCGCCCGTATTGTAAAACTCAGTAATCTCGTTCGACCTCTGCCAGACATCGGCATCGTGCCCGGTACGTTGTTGGCGTTGATGCCAGTTCCAGCCCAACACCGCGGGCAGACCGGTGTTGATCGCCATGCGGGACCCCCAGGTATATTCCACCAACTGCGCTTCCACGATGGTCGGCGACCCTTGAACATTCTCTTCCAACCAACGCATGGCGCGGTAATCTTCGTCCAGGTTCATATCGATGCCATTGTAGTTGTACCGTGCGATGGTCAAATAATCTTGCCCATTCAGCGAGAGCGGGGCGTCTTGCACCATCCGATCCTTCATTCTGGCCATCCCGCCCATGATCGGGTACATCGCCGCGCCAAACACCAATAAAGCCAGGGCAACTTGCCACGTTCGTTGCACCGGGCCGGACAATTTCTCCAAATATTCGCGCAGAGTCACACTCGCCTCGGCCGCCAGCCAACCCAGACTCGCCGCCGCACTGACGCTGAATAGCACCCACACTTGCAGGTAAAACTTGAATACCGTGTTCATCCGTGCAATATCGCCGGATAACACAATGACTTCGACAGTTTGCGTCAACACCAGGCCCGTGCCCGTCAGAAACAGCACCAACCGTTTCGCGTCTGACATTCCCGGACGAAAGAGCAGAACCCCCGCCCACGCGGCCAGGAGCATGACCATCCAGGAAACGGGGGCATCCAGTTTCACCATCAAATAAGCAATGCCCGCGACCAGGACAACCATCCCCAGCAAAATCGCCGGGAGCCAGGATTTCAAAGTTCGCAAAGCGGATACAGGCGTCTTTGCCATCCAATCCAGCGTTTCCCAAATCATCCACGAAACGATCACAAACAGGAACAGGCCCCAATGGGTCAAATACGCACTGACAGGCGTATGCGTGCCTTGCCAAATCGTTGTCTCCGCGTACCCTAACGCATACCACTCCGCAAAAGGTTGGTAAAGCAGAAACGCCAATCCCACCAAAATCCCACACCCAAACACAATCTTGAGCAACTTACCCACCGTGTCGGACAACAAGCCCCACAATCCTTCCGATAGATGCCCTTGCCAGATGCCATAAGCCAACCCAATCGAACTCAGGGCGAGATACGTCGGGAAATCCCAGGTGTTGGTCGGGCGAAGTGCCCCAATCGTGATCCCGGCCAGGAGAAACCCCAATAGGCCTGCCACCCAGTTTTCCCACCGCCCACGCGCCAGCACCACGGACACCACCCACGACATCGCCAGCAGGGTGATCGGGAGTGACATCATGTGTGCGTGCAGGTCGGCGTACAGGAAGGTGAAGAAGGGGAATTCCGTGATGGGTTCCACCTCGTCCGGGGCGGGGATTGCCCGGCTGGGGTTCCAATACCAGTGATCAATGGGAATGGGCAGGGGTTCGCCATCGATCACCTTGCCCAAGCCTTTCACCGCCCAGCCCCATTTGGTCAGGAAAAAGGTCTCGCTTAATGTCGTCTCATCGAAAACGATTTCGGGAGGCGCACCCAATTTTTCGTACCCGCGCAGGATCAACTTCGGCGTTCCCAGATTTCCGAGGACAGCGATCCCGAGCGCGGCGGCGAGACCGATCAGGTAGGGGAAATATTTCGTATTTCGTATTTCGTATTGCGTATTGTCTTCTGAATACGGAATACGGGATACGGAATACTTCGTCAAATTCCATCCAACCGAAAACGCGCCCATTGCCAGCATGGAAAAGAGCGTCGGCAGGATCAGGTTGTAGGCGAGGGCGGGCACGATGCCGAGCCACTTCACCAACACACCGACCATGACAAACCCGTAATAGTAATAGTTGATATACCCCCCGGCAAACCAGGGATCATACGGCGGATACGTGGTACTCCGAATCACCGCGTTCAAATAAGCGAAATCCATCGGCTTCTCGCCGCCCTTCCAGGGGTGCCACAAATCGGGGTTGCCCAGGCGGACGATCAGCAGGAACAGGAAAAAGGCCAGCATCAACCCTTCAATGGTCAGGAAATAACGCCATTTTTCAGTCAATTCTTTGCGAAGCGCCTGGCGTTGATAAACCGCTAATCCCACGCCTATCATCACCAGGAGAAAGACCGCACCCGTGATCGTCAACCGGGTGACGGGGATTTCAAACGACCCCGCCAGCCAGACCACATACGACAGGATCAGCATCCCCGCGGTGCGCGCCAACGGATACCCCCGATCCGCCAACCCCGGCAGGGCGAGCCGGACAAGCGGGTACACCGCCAGCCCCAACAGCGTCACCGCCAGATACCACACGATCACTGCCAGGGGTTGAAAGGTGTTCAGAACACTGTCCGCATTGAACAATTCTGACCACGTACCACCATTTTGCTGGTCGCTCAAGCGTTCGGGCGTGAGCAGAAGCGATTTTACTTCCACCGGTTGTCCTTGCCCCCCGCCCTCAAGTTCTTCCAACTGGCGTCCGAGGGGCAGAGGCCCCAACAACGCTTCCACTTTCGCGGGATCATACTCTGCCGTTTTTGCGAAAATGAACACTTTAGGATGATCATAGACAGTGAAGGCTTCTTCGGCAAACTGGTCGTTGATTTCCAACGGCCCCAGGTGCGGGTTTACGTCAAAGGTTTTGATGAGTTCAAAGCCCAACTGGCCTTTGAACATGCCCGGTTCCGCGACGATGTAACACCATTGTAAATCGCGGTCTTCGGGACAGCCCAACAAATAACGGTAGTAGGCACTGCTGATGGGGTACACCTGATCCAACCGGCCCACGCTTCCCCATTGGCGGTTGGAACTCATCGTCACGACATCGGCCCCTTCGAGGGTGTCGTAAAACCGTTGACGTTTGCCTTCATCGTCGAACCAGTACATTTCAAAATTCAGGCCACTCTGATAAATCCCCCCGTAGGGATCGTACTCGTCTACCCGGTACGGGAGCGGATCATCCCAGGAAGATTCCACGGCGATGGCGGTTCCCCCCAACTGGATTTGCCCTGCGCCGGAGTCCACCGCGACCTGAACGTAGTACGTTTCCCCGGCGGTGAGGGTGACCGGGGTATCCAGCACGAACGAGGCAGCGGCATCCGGCTCAAAGATGGACAGCGCGGTTCCGGGCGTGACCGTGCGAACGGCGGAGGCCAGGGGTTCGCTGAAGTCCGCCTGTGCGGAAAGCATTAAGCGAACAATGATCGGTTGCGGGGCGGCCTGGGGGCTGACGATGCTCGTGGCATCTACCCCCGTCAGTGCGCCTTCCGCCCCCGGCACGAACGAGAGCAACAGGGGTGTGTCCGCGGTGACGGTACACGGAGAGGGTGGGGCAATCGGTTGACTGACCTGTCCGTTGGGGGACTGGATGAAAAGCGACAGCATCCCACACACATCGATTGGCTGGGTCCCTCCAAGAAGTTCGATTTTGAGCGTGTATTCTTGCGATTGGAGCGGGACTTGCCGGTCGAGGGAAAAAGTAAATCCGTTATCCCCGCTGGGGGAGGGCGAAAAATCCGCGGTCAGAGCGGAGGTGGCGAGAGGGGTGGGGTCATCGGGCGAGGCGAGGACTTGCAAAAACAACCCACCCAGACTACCCCCAGGCCGTTCCTGGGTGATTTCGCCGAGGGTGATTTCGTTGAGGGTTCCGGTATGGCGGGCTATAAAGGGGACAGCGTACGGTTCATTGGGCCGGATGGCGAAACCTGTGGGGAAAGAGAGGATTTGTTGGTGGGTTTCGGCGTCGCTGGTTTGGACGCGTAGATTGATCGGCCCTGGCAGGTTGTCGAACATCCACCGCGACGCGGTCAGGCGGGTCATCCCCCCTGTGTAAATACCGGAGAAGGCGAGGGCGTAGATGAAGGTGGGGAGGAGGACGAGCGCGCCTATCCCAACGGTGAGCGGGCGACTCCATTTAGAAATTGGTGATTGGTGATTGCTGATTGCTGAAGACTGACCACTACCCACTGAAGACTGACCACTGAATACTGACCACAGTTCACTGATCCCCCACGCGGCCAGAAACGCCATCCCCGGATAAATGGGGAGTTGGTAACGCATGGTGGGGTTGAAGGCGAGGGATTGCCAGATGAAATGGCCGGTGGTCCAGGCCCAAACGACGAAGTAAGGTTGGAATTCCCGTTTGCGGAAAATCCGCCACCCCATCCATAACATCCCGATCCAGGCGGCAATCGCCAGCGGCCAACCTAGCCCCCACGCGGACAGGTGATATCCGGAGAACCAAAGCGGGCGGTTGAGCCATTGCACGGCGGGTGGGTAGCCGATGGAGGGAACGAGAAGTGCCTGGAGTTTTTTCAGGGCTTCAATCCATTCTGGATTTGGGGTGACATCGAAAAAGCCTGGGCCAGAAAACGCGTACGGTTGGAAAATGCGAAACGCAAGGAGAAACATCACCCCTGCAAACCCCATCAGAAACACCATCTCGATCCCACGTTGGACACGTTCGTGTTTAGCTTGGCGGAACAGATAAAGCCCGGCGGCCACAGGGAGCATCAACACGAGCGGGTATGCGCTGATTTTCGACGCCAGCGCCATGCCCGCGAACAGCCCAAACAGGAGCGAAGGAACAAAGGCGGGATGATGGGGGAGGAGGAGGAACGATTGGAGACTGAATGATTCGCTGTCGCGCGGATGCCCTGCTTCGTTCTTCGCGATGACAACGGCAAAATAGAGCGCGAGCCAGATAAAAAAGTTGGCGAAGATGTCCACCGTAAAAAAGTGGGAAAGCTGGATTTGCAAAACGGCGAAAGATGAAAAAGCCGCCGCCAGCAAGCCCACCCGCCGGTTGAACAACTTACTCGCGATGAAATACAGCACAACAATCGTTGCCAGATCAAACAAGCCAGACAAGGGACGCCCAATCGAGGCATAGTTGGCGAAAACACCGTTGTTCGCCCATTCAATCATCTTCTGCGGGAGGACGTCAGGTGACGTCTCCGCGATATCTTTCGCAAATGCACTTGTCCCTTCCAACGTGTAGCGTAAGAGGAAGATCGGCAAGGTCCCATAGACAAAAAACTTATGTCCCCGATTCATCGGATTCAGCGTGGAATTGGCGGTGTCGAAATATTCCTTGAAACTGTACACCGGTAGAATATCATTTTCGACAAAGCCCAAAAAGCGTTCGTCGGGATGCACGTATTGGTACTCATCCCAATTAATGCCACGAAAACGAAAGAATCCGGCAATGACCAGGATCAACAGCAAGAGGATCGTATAAATCCCCGCGCCGCCTCGGGTTTCCGAGGGCTGTACGGGCGCGGCGGGGTCTTCGGGAACAGGGGGTTCGTCAAAAACGGGGGGCGTGTCGGGGGTTAAATCAGGGTTCGTCATGTGGGTGTTTAAGGGAGCGTTACGTTATTTCCTGGTACAAAATAGATCCAAAAATCTTTGGTTTCCACGGTCGAGTCATAAAAGGACAATAAACCGCCTGGATAGGTGGTTTCGAGGATTCCCAGTGAGTCGCTGGCATCTTTGAAGAGAATAAACAATTTCGGGCCGGTGAATCCCTGGCTTCGCGTGAGCATTTCTTCGGGAACCACGCCGAAATCCCGGTGCGGGAACCCGGCGATCATGCTGGATAGGCGCGTGTCCACCCAGTACGGATACCCCACGATCCACACCCCGTCGGGGTCGCCGATCCCAGAGTCGATGTACCCCCGAATCACCTCGCCGATCTCGGTCGTATTCCAAGAAGACATTTGGTAATTTCGAAAATATTGGTTGAAAACCAGATCATAATTCTGTCGGGCGGCGAGCGCGAACAGGATCATCGCCAACGCCCAGGCCGTGCGGGTGCCGCTTTTGCCGTGCAGACCTTTTTCAAGCCCGCGCATGAACCCATCCAACGACAGGGCCAGGATCAAAAAGACGGGGATATACGCCCCGCTTGGGCGGTTCAGCGCCGGGTTTTCACCGGGGAAGGCGATAGACAAGATCGAGGGCATCATCAGAATCGGAATCGAAATCAGCAAAAACAAGTCGAACCAGTCCCGCTTGCGGACGTAGCGCACGATCAGGAGCACCACGCCCAAATGGAACAACGCCGCCGAGACTGTATCCAGCGCGGGACGGTGGGTGACGGAATGCGGCCACGTTTCGCCGTCATCCCACCCGAACATCGCCAACCCGCGCCCCAGGTTCTTCATGAAGATTTTCCCGACAGGTTCGGTCAGCGGCGTTTCGATCCCGGAGATGCGGGTCATCAACCGGTAGGAAAAAGCGTTCCGTTGCTCCGGCGATTCGGTGATGTACCGCAACAACGGCAGAAAAACCACCACCGACAGAATCACCGCGCTGGAAAAGCCCGTCCAAAACCAGGGTTTTTGCAACGCGGAAACATGATGCAGGACATACAACCCGGCGGCGATCACCACCAGCACCGGGACCGCGCGGAACGAACTATACCCGTGCAGGCCCAGACCCATAAAAATTCCGGCCAAAATAAAATCGTTCCGGCTTTGGCGGCGCATTCCCCGAATCAGATAATACATCGTCGGGGCGGCGAAGAGCGGATACAAAGCAAAACGCAGAGCAATCCGGGAAATGACATTCGGCCAGTACGCAATGCCGGTGAACGCTACCGCCAAAAGTCCTACGCGCCGATTGCCCACCTCCACGCCAAGTTTGTACATATAAATCAGCGTCACCATCCCGGAAATCACCGTCCCCAGTTTCAGACTCATAAATGAAATGCCGGTGTTAAAAATCAACGCCATCGCCGCGGTCAGGTAAAACTGAAATGGCTCGCGCCCGGTATTGCGGGGGAAGAAAATGCTGTACTGCCCGTCCAACACATCCTGCACGTCCAACAGCTTTTCCGCGTGGTCGCTGATCATCTCCGGCGGCACACTGTCCAAACGGTAAAAGCGGAAGAAAAACGAAATCAACACCACGCCGATGACGAGCAACACCTATGGCGTAAACCGGATTTCCAGGCGTGGGTCCGCCAGCCAGCGTCGCGCTTTTTCCTGCCAACGTTCTTGCGTTTGGGCGGGCGGGCGCGCGGGCAACCACAATCCCCCGATAAGACAGCCCAACGCCGCCACCCAAAGGGTCAGGTTGAGCGTGGTAAACAGGTTCCCCTTGAACAGGTAAAACGCCGCCAACGTCAACACGCCCGCCGCAATCAGCAAGGTTTGGCGGAGCGAAAACGTGTCCCGCTCGATCCGCACGTGGGGCAGGGGCACGATTTGCCATTCCTGGCGGAGATAGGCGACCACGAGCAAAATTGCGCTGAAAACATACAGGGCAACGCCAGGTTTCCAACTCTGTACGGGGGGTTCAAACGAATTTTGCGCGATCAACGCCACGACGATCGCGACCAACGACATCCACGGCCACTTTGCCGGGGGCACGTGTTCCGACGGGGTGGGGATCACGACCGGGATCGGTTCCCCCGCGTGGTCCGGTTCCCCGCTTTCCGCGGGGGCGGCGACCTCGGACAGGGGGCTGATCCCCGGCGTGGGTGCGCCTTCCTCCGCGAAGAACATCACCTCCTCGTCCGGGTTCCCCATGTCGGGGGCGAAGGGCGGTTCGGCGCGGTCGAGATCATCCCACGGGACTTGGATGCGCGGACGACGCGGGTCAAGGAGCGATTTGAGGTAGTCGAGGAGGGAGGGTTCTTGCATAGACTTTAATTCTAAAATCCGAGTGTGTCGCATAGGGCCTTGTGCCCGTGAACGCCCACAAGGGGCTATGCTACAGGATAATGTCGATAAGCATATAAAAACCCCAGGTAACCATGTACGGGGTTTGGCGTAATTTTGACCTGATAGCCGTTTTGTTGCAAGTGTTTTACGAGATCAGTGTGTGAGAATTCCGTGAATCCATCGTGATATTCCAGGCAAATGCGCTCGATGCGGGCGAGCGTCTCCGGGCGGGCCTTGAGCAGGATGTCAAATTCGCCGCCTTCGCAGTCCATCTTGAGAAAATCACAACGGGAGAGCGCGTTAATCCGAAAGACCTCTTCGAGCGCGATTGCCGGGACCTGCACCGTGTTTGCCTGCCCAACCTGGGTGGTGGAATGTTGGACCGCCGCCCCCGCGAGGGAGAGCGTTAACGTGCCATTTTCGGAGGCGACGGCCTGTTGGAAGGGAAAAACGTTCTTCACCTCGTTCAGGCGCAGGTTGTCTTGCAGGGTGGCGAAGGAGGCGGGCGAGGGTTCATAAGCCAGAACGCGGGCCTTTGGGTGTTCACGGCCGGTCAACACCGCAAAATCCCCCGCCGCCGCGCCGATGTCCACGACGGTCCAGCCATCCTGGATCGCGGTCCCATGTGTTTCGTAATCCCGATCCAGACACGTCTCTTTGATGATCCAGACATCCATCAACGTCTGAACTTTGAAAGACAAGCCATTCCGCAGGCGCAAAACGAGCGGGGTCCGGCGAAAAGGCAGGGTTGCACACGCGGGCCAGTTCTGCATCCCGGCCACAATGGTCAAGATAGAGGATAGATAGTAACGAAGTCTGGAAAGCATAGGATTCTCAAAAAGCAAGCCAGGATTTTGCCTGGCCATTGTCTTTCGTGATAACTACTCAGCCTAGAGTAGCAAGTTTCGAAAAAGGAGCGATGGGAAAGGCTTTTCCCCATCGCTCCTTTTTTCGGGGATTTTTCGTATGGTTGAAGTTTCAGACAGGTTTACCCTTTTTTCACGCCCCCATGAAGTTCCTTTTCGATTTCTTCAAACAACGCCTCGTATCGGGAAGCGGTCATCTGCGGGCTAAATTGGGCGCGAATGGCCTCACAATCCCCCCGATATTTTTCGGGATGATCCAAAATGCGGATGATCGCGCGGGCGAGGGCATCCGCCGCGCCGATAGGGATGATCTCGCCCATCCCGGTCATTTTGACGGGTTGCCGTACCCCCGGCAGGTTGGACGCCACGGACGGGACGCCGTTCATCATCGCTTCCACTTGCACAAACCCGAACGTTTCCGTGGAATTCAGGCTGGGGACGCAGATCACATCCAGATTGGCAAAAAACGCGGGCATCTCCGCGAGGGGTAACACGCCCAGGAATTTCCATTTGCGCTGGGCTTCCAAGGCTTTGATACGCGGGGCCAAACGCTCGAAATATTCTTGTTCCCCCCACACCCCTTCGTACTGTCCGGCAAAGAGCACTTTGATATTGGGATGTTTTTCCATCACCTTCGGCAGGGCATCGAGCAACACTTCCACCCCTTTTTCGCTCGCGAACCGGGTTGCCATCCCGATCACCTTCTGCCGCTCCGGGTTATTCCGAAACCGGAACTTTTCCACAGCCTCCAAGGCCGCTTCGGGCAGTTCCACCGGCGGGGTGATGACTCTTACCTTGTCCGGGTAACGGCTCAAATAGGGGGAATGCGTGGCAATGTCTTCGGTGTACGCGCTGATCCGGTGGGCGAGGGTCGCGGTCAGCCGATTGGCGGTATCCACGACAAAATTAACGAAACGATTGAACGCGCCGGGGGGCAGAATCAGATCGCTGTGGTAGGCAATGATGGTCGGTTTTTTGAACAACCGCCCGCGCAGAGAAATGCCCGCCGCGTCGAATTGGGGCAGATGGAGCAAAATGACATCGTGTTTCAGCGCTTCGAGGGTCGCCTGCAACCCGATCCAGGGCATGATCACCCCTTTGTTGAGCCGGAACAGGACGGGGGAGCGGATGACTTCGATCCCGTCCATCATTTCGCGGAGGGGGAGGTCTTTTTCAAACCGGCTGGTCAGCACGGTGACTTGATGTCCGCGCGCCACCAGCGCTTTGGCGATGCGTTCGGCGTAAATGGTCAGCCCGGAGGTGTGGGGGCGGTAGTAGGTGAGGACAGTGAGGATTTTCATAGGTGTATAGGAGTTGAAAGTTAAAGGTTGAAGGTTTGATGAACCTTCAACCTTCAACTTTCAACCAGATAATTTTATTTGAACAATTCTCGATTCTCCCCCACCCACGCATGTAACATCCGTAACCCCTCTTTCACGCTAATTTTCGCCTGCCAGCCCAACTCGCGGAGGGCTTTGCCCGAATCGCTGATATTCACGCGCTGATCACCGGGACGCCAGTCCTTCCAGGCCACGGGAATCTCGTGTCCCACAAACTCTTCCAGCAACGCGCCAAATTCTTTCCAAATCGATAGCGTGTTCGCACTCCCCCCGCCCATGTTGTACACCTGTCCGGCCACCGTGTCGATCTGCTTCGTCGCGGTGTCGTAACCGTCGAGTAAATCGTACACATGCAGAAGGTCGCGCACCTGTTTGCCATCGCCAAAAATCGTGATTGGCTTGCCCATCACCGCGGCGATGACGAACCACGCCACCCACCCTTGATCCTCGATCCCAAACTGCCGCGGCCCATAAATACACCCCTGCCGGAACACCACCGTCGGCAGACCATAAATCCGGTGATAATCGCGCACATACTGATCCCCCGCGCCTTTGCTACACCCGTAAGGAGAGTGAAAATCCAACGGTTGCGTCTCCGGAACCCCGTTTGGCAGGGCGGCGTACTCCCAGCGCGTTTCCTTCTCGATCAGGGGCGTGTCTTCCATCTCGCCGTACACCTTGTTCGTGGACGCATACAGCACAATCGGATTCTTGCCCGAAAGCCGCGCCGCTTCCAACACATTGAACGTCCCAATCGCGTTGATCTCAAAATCCTCGCGGGGGTGGACGACCGAAGTGGTCACCGCAACCTGACTGGCGAGGTGAACGAGGATATCCGCGTCCCGCGCGGTCGCGGTGAGCAGACTGGCGTCCCGCACATCCCCCTGCACGAGGTGGAAGGCGTCGGCCCCGTGCGTGGCGCGTAACCACGCGAGGTTGCGCGGTGCCCCGCCCCGGGACAGGTTATCGTACACGATCACATCCTCCCCCCGTGCGAGTAAACGATCCACATAATTGGAGCCGATAAATCCGGCGCCACCGGTGACAAGATATTTTTTGGTCATTCAGAAAGTCCTAAATTGGTTGTAACGACTTGCCGGGAACATTTATTCTTAGTTTCCAGACTCTTTCGGTTGCGTCGTCTGGGCGCGTAACTGGCGATACACATTCAAGATCGACTCCCCATCGGCCATCAAGCCATACAGCCCGGGGATGGCCGTGGTGAAGAGATTGGCGGCGCGTAGGAGCAGGGCATAGGCCAGGGCTTGCGTTTTGTTGATGGCAAACAGGCCAAAGACAAAGACGATGATCGTTTCGATGACACCCAACCCGCCCGGTGCGGAGGGGACGGCGATGCCCAGACCCGCCATGGACAGCAAGAAGGTGGCCCATAAAATTTTTGCACCCGGAACGAAAACCATCAGCAAAAGGAAATAATGCAAAATGGTCAGTGCCCAGGCGAGTTGTTGCCAGAAAAACATTTTCAGAAACCGGAGCGGTTGGGTGAAAACGGTCAACCCTTGCAGAAAGGCTTCCACCTGACTGTCCAATCGTTGTAAAAACGGCAGACGCGTATGTAAACGGCGATAAATGGCCAATACTCGTTCTTTTTGGTAGGCGATGATGACCAACGTCAGCAAGGCCACCCCGACAATGAGGCCCGCAAAGATGGCTTTATTCTCTGCCCCCTCGATCCCCACTACAAACGGGAGGGTTGCCAGGAAAATGCAAACAACGGTCAACAAATCCAGCGCACGCTCGATCACAATCGTGGGGACGATCTGCCAGAAACGGAGGGGGGTGGTACGGCTCAGGAGAAACGCGCGGGCCACATCCCCCAGGCGAAACGGGAAAATATTGTTGATGAAATACCCTTCGGTCAAGGCGAAGAAGGCTTGGCGAAAGGTCGCTTTTTCTTCCAGCAGGGTGCGCCAGGCCATCGCCCGCGTCATCAACAGCCCCACAAAACACAACAAAGCTGGGAGGAGATAACGATAATCCGCCCGGAGCAGGACATCGCCCAGCGCTGTCAAATCCGCCGACCAAAAGACAAAAACGAGCAGGGCCAGGCTGATGAGGATGCCGGGCAAGATACGGCGCAAATCCTTGCGGCGCAAATCCTTGCGACGGAGGTCTTTCGGGTTAATCATCATCCAGCCGCAGGACCGCCATAAACGCATCCTGGGGAATTTCCACACTGCCGATCATCTTCATGCGTTTTTTACCCTTTTTCTGTTTCTCGAGCAGTTTCTTCTTCCGGGTGATGTCCCCTCCGTAGCACTTCGCGAGGACGTCTTTGCGAATGGCTTGTACGTTGGCGCGGGAGATGATCCGCCCGCCCGATTTGGCCTGGATCGCGACCGCGAACATCTGCCGTGGGATCAGGTCCTTCAATTTCGTGATCAGCGCCTGGCCTTTGTGGTAGGCGTCTTTGGCGTGGACAATGCTGGCGAGGGCGTCCACCGGGTCGTTATTGACCAAAATTTCGAGGAGTTGGAGTTCATCCACGCGGTATTCCAGGAACTGGTAATCCAATGAGGCATAGCCCTTCGTTTTGGATTTCAACTGATCGAAGAAATCGACGATGAGTTCGGCCAGTGGAATTTCATAGTTCAACTGCACCCGATTGGGGGCGGGATGTTCCTGATCTTTGAAAATCCCCCGGCGTTTGGTGGTTAATTCCATGACCGCGCCGTAATATTCCACGGGGGTGAAAATCTGGATGTTCATCCACGGTTCACGAACCTCGGCGATTAAACCTTCCTCAGGGAGTTCCGCGGGGGAGGCGATTTTGATCACCTCGCCGGATTCGCGCAACAGCACTTCATACTGCACCGAGGGGGCGGTCACGATCATGTTCAGGTCATATTCCCGCTCCAGCCTTTCCTGAATGATCTCCATGTGAAACATCCCCAAAAAGCCACATCGAAAGCCAAAGTTCAATGCCTGGGACGTTTCCGGTTCAAAGACCAGCGAGGCATCGTTGAGTTGGAGTTTTTCGAGCGATTCGCGCAAGTCTTCGTAATCTTCGCCCTCGACCGGGTAAATGCCTGCGAACACCATCGGTTTGGCCGGGCGGTATCCTGGCAGGGGTTCGGAGGCTGGGTTGCGGGCCGTTGTGATCGTGTCCCCCACGCGGCATTCGCGTACCGTTTTTAATCCGGTGGCGACGTACCCGACTTCGCCGGGGCCGAGGCTGGAGGTGGGTTTCATCCCCGGTTTGAAGATGCCGATCTCGACCGGGCGGACTTCGGATTTGGTCGCCATTAAACGCACGATGTCATCCGAGCGAATTTCGCCTTCGACGACCCGGACGTAGGCAATCACGCCTTTGTATGCGTCATAATGCGAGTCGAAGATCAGCGCCCGGAGCGGGACATCCACAATTCCCTTGGGGCGTGGCACCTCTTTGACGATCACTTCCAGCACCTTGTCCACGTTAAAGCCATCTTTGGCGGAGATGCGGACGATGTCTTCGGCGGGGGTGCCGAGCAGGTTTTCGAGTTCCTGCGCGACTTCATCCGGGTGGGCGGCGGGTAGGTCAATCTTATTGAGGACAGGGATGATTTCGAGACCTGCATCCAGTGCGAGGTAGAGGTTGGCTAATGTTTGGGCTTCGATGCCCTGTGAGGCGTCTACGATCAGGAGCGCGCCCTCGCACGCGTTGAGTGCGCGGCTGACTTCGTAGCCAAAGTCTACATGGCCTGGGGTGTCGATCAGGTTGAGTTCATAATCCTGCCCATTTTCGGCCTTGTAGTCCATACGGACGGCGGAGGCTTTAATGGTGACGCCCTTTTCCCGTTCCAAATCCATGCTGTCGAGCACTTGCGCGGTCATGTCCCGGTCAGAAATGGTGCCGGTCAGTTGGAGCAAGCGGTCGGCAAGGGTGGACTTGCCGTGGTCAATGTGGGCAATGATGCAAAAATTGCGAATATGGTCGGTGTTTATCATAGGCAGTGGGCAAGTATAACCGATTTTGGGGGATGTAAAAATGGGGGATGTTTGAAACTTGCTTCCCATTCGCCCGTAATAATTTGTAGTTGGAATAAACAATGGGGGCGGTTTCGCCGTTTTCAAGCGAAGGAAATCGCTACAAACAAACCCTAAATTCAATTTTAACACCCCCAGCAATAGCTGGCATGTACAAGGAGTATTTTATGTCCACCGTTTATCGTCAACTGTACCGCTCGCGCGATCAACGCATGATCGGCGGGATTTGTGCTGGTCTCGGCGAATATTTCAACATTGATCCCACGCTGATCCGGCTGTCGTTCGTTTTCTTTTCCCTGATCGGGTTTGCCGGGGCGATGTTGATTGCCTATCTCGTGATGCTCATCGTCGTGCCGGAAGAACCGCTTTTGACCGCGCCTTCGACCCCGACCGACAGCGTATCTGACGCCCCCATCCCTTCAGAAGAATAATACGAAGAATCCCCCGAAAAAAGGGATGGGTGGGGGATTCACGTCCCCCACCCATCCCTTTTTTCGGAACCCCCTCCTCAATCCTATTTGGCTTGACATGCGCCATGTGACAGGAAGAACGCCCGGTACATCCTTTGTACCGGGCGTTTCTGGTTAAGTTTTCGATTGTTTTTGGGGCGAGGCGTACCCCTTTGACGGTTATTGACCTGCAATGGGCATTGCCCAGGGAACAAGTTCATCGCTCCCACCTGGCAAAAAGACTTGATACACACGCCATTTTCCGCTGGGGGCTTGTACGGTACGGAAAACCAGGTCTGTGTCGTATTGGCTGGAGGTGACAAAGACATCGGTTGCCGGGTTGCCTACGGTATCGCGGGCCTCCTGGGTTTCTCCAATTTTTGTCGTCCCACTCAAATCTACGATTAAGAGATCAAGGCTCTGCGCGGCCAGCATGATTTCATCGAATTCATAACTGGTTTGTCCGCTGTGTTCAAACTGCCCGTCGGCAATGTCCGTTTCATCGATCATTTGGATGACCAACGGATCATCCGGGGTGTCAACGTGAATGAGCGCAGGCCAGTTCAAAAGGGAGTAATTTTCCTGCCATTTCCGTTGCGCGCGCGGGGAGAGGATCAAGTACACCGTCTGGAAATCTGACTTTTGATAGGCCGAAATAAAGGTATCCAGCGCGAGCGAGTCATAGTAGGTGCGCGCGGAATTTGAGCTACAGGAAACGGTTAAGCACACAATAAAAAGCACGAATGCAAGTGCGAGAGAGCGAATTTTCATCATGAAACTATCCTCCAAAAAGGGTGTAGAAAAATATCTCACCCGCTTGATTGTATATTTTTTCACAAATCATTATATCGCTTTTCTTCCCGGATAGATTAAGATACCACCCTGAGAATATTGGAGTGCCCCATAAATTCATCCCCAGTGTCGCTGACCAACAATTAAAAAAACGGGTAAGGTTGGCCTTACCCGTTTTTTTCGGATGTTTTGCGTTTACCAATAATGATGAACGTAGGGATAAATCTGATCCTGATAAATCTGCTCGATCTTTGCCATCGTCGCGTCCGAGAGCGGGGGCAATTCGGCGGCGCGGACGTTATCCTGTACTTGCGCGGGGCGCTTCCCGCCGGGGATGGCACAGGTGACGGCGTCGAACATCAGAATCCAGCGGAGGGCAAATTGGGGCAGGGTCCAGCCCGGGGGAAGAAGGTGTTGGAGGTCGGCGACCGCTTCCAACCCGGTGGCATAGGGGACTCCAGAGAAGGTTTCGCCTTTGTCGAAGGCTTCTCCCTCGCGGTTAAACGTCCGGTGATCGTCGGGTTCAAATTGGGTAGTGGCGGTTAACTTTCCGGTCAGTAACCCGCTGGCGAGCGGAACCCGCGCGAGGATGCCCACTTGTTGGGCTTTGGCCTCGCGGAAGAACAACCCCGCTGGTCGTTGGCGGAAAATATTGAAGATCATTTGCACCGTTTTGACGTTGGGGTATTCGATGGCTTTGAGCGCTTCTTCGATCTTCTCGACGCTCACGCCGTAGTGTTGGAGTTTGCCTTGTTGGACGAGATCATCCATCACGCCGAAGACCTCGGGCATGTAGTACACCGAGGTCGGCGGGCAGTGGAGTTGCACGAGGTCGAGGGTGTCTACGGCCAGGTTGTTGAGACTGCGCTCGACGAAAGCGGTCAGGTTTTCACGCGTGTACCCCGCCGCGACGTGGGGATTCAGGCGGCGGCCTGCCTTGGTGGCGACGTGAAAGGGATCGGTGGGGCGCTCCCGTCGGAGCCGGGCGATCAGACGTTCACTTCGCCCATCCCCGTAGACATCCGCCGTATCGATGAAGTTGACGCCTGCATCCAGCGCGGCGTGGAGGGCCAGCATGGACTCGTCGTCGTCCACCACGCCCCAGGTGCCGCCGATGGCCCATGCGCCAAAGCTAATTGAAGAGACATTCCAGCCGGTTCGGCCTAAGGTGCGATATTGCATAAGATTTTCCTGTGATTAGATTTTTTCAACTGTCAGAACAATTGGCCTCGAAAAAAGAGACCCCATTACCATGACAAATGATACCATAGCCGTTTTGAGCATTTTGGTGCAAGCGCTTCCCGTCGGGACAAAACTGGCAATGTTGCACTTTCTGTTTATGCTGGCAAGCAAATCGCTTTGAAAGCTATCGCCCCATTCCAGTCGAAATTACGGCCTTTTGGCGTCCGGCGTTGAAGACCTGTCCGAGCCAAACATTATCATCCGGCGGCTCACCGAGCCTTGCCCGCCGCGATCTTGGGGATCACGACGGTGGCAGGCGAACTCAATGGGCAAAGGCTGGTTTTGCCGCGCGCGTTTGAACGGGTGCATCCCGTCGATGCTGGCGTAAAGATCAGGCTCTTGCAGGAAATGGGCCTGGAACGTTACGAGGTGCGTTTGGTGACCAGCTTTACGGCGCCGTGGAATTTTCCCCCGCACACACCAAAGGTCGCCAATCCACCTACGGAGCGTTGGTGCTTCCCCAGACGAAACCTACACCTGGCGCGAGAATGGACGCGAACGCCGTGCCGAGATTTGGCGTGACCTCGTCCTGACCACCGCCAAACCCCACGCACAAAACAAGACTTTTGAGGTCTACGCCCTCGATGATCCGGCGTTTGACATCCCCTGGCGGATGGCGACACCCCTCAAACTCAAAGCCGAGCGTGTGCGTGCGATTTGCCAAGCCCGCTGGCCGGTGGAGCAAATCCTCATCAGCGCCAAACAGATGGTTGGTGCTCATCGCCAGTTTTTCCCCACCGGGTTCTGGGATCGCAAGCCTAAACGAACCCCAGGGCGTCTCCGCCGGCTGTTGAGGCCAACCATTTCCGAAAGATGCCAGGCTTTCGTGGCAACTTCGGGAAAAGAAGTCCGCCACGGGGCACTTGCCAAAGGGCAACCTGGTGCACAGCCCAAAAGTGGAACAGTCGCAATATAGGCCGTTTGGCGCAAAAAAAAAAGGCAATTTGTAAAGTTGCAACCTGCCAGAAGCCACCTCCGGCGCATGAGACTACCAACTTTTAGCGGAAACTAAAGATTCAACTGATCACAATTTTGTCGTGATGACTTCAAGTCCTTATGGGTAACAAACGATTGAAATTATCCCGACAACTCGAATCTGTGATCTACTGTAATTTAAAATGTGCGCTTCACCTTAATCGAAACGCGTTGACAGCCCCTCTAACCTGGATTAGACTCGACACGAGGCAGTATTCGGGGTTCAGCGAGTAGTATGCAGATAAGACTCCTAAATGCTTTGTCAGCAAGCATTTGAACCATTCGTCGTAGCGATTTCAAGCGCTCTTACTGGCTGGGGCCCTCAGTACCAACCCCTCGCTTTGGCACTGACAGAATATTGGACACTGAATACCAAACTGTCAATCACTGAATACTGGACACGAACATGTTATTCACCCGCACAAAACTCGAAGAATTTGAAGATAAACACCTGGCTCCCTACGGGGTTCGGAGCAAAAACTCGAAAGGGCGAGCATACCCCGAACGGGAGGCCGATTACCGGACGGTATTCCAAAAAGACCGTGACCGGATTTTGCACACCACCGCGTTCCGACGGTTGGAGTACAAAACGCAAGTATTTATCAATTACGAAGGGGATTACTACCGCACTCGGTTGACACACACCCTGGAAGTTGCACAGATTGGTCGGACAGTCGCGCGGGCGTTGGGCGCAAACGAAGATTTGGTCGAGACGATTTGCCTGGCGCACGATTTGGGACATCCCCCCTTTGGACATTCAGGCGAAACTGTGCTAAACCGGCTGATGAAAGGGTACGGGGGTTTTGAGCATAACAAACAATCGCTGAGGATTGTGACAAAATTGGAACAACGCTACCCGGATTTTCGAGGGCTGAACTTGAGTTGGGAGACGCGCGAGGGGATTGTCAAACACGAGACGGAGTACGATGTCTCGGATGCTTCGGAATATAACCCCGATTTGCGCGGTCACCTGGAAGCGCAAATCGCGAACGTCGCCGATGAATTAGCGTACACCGCCCACGATCTCGATGACGGGTTACGCTCCGGGATGATCAACCCCACCATGTTGGAGGGGATTGCCCTTTGGGAGATTTTGCTAGAGAGCATTGGCTTGCGCCGGGTGACGGAATTGCCCGAACTGGCCCGTCACCGGGTGATTCGGCGGTTGATCGGGTTGGAAGTCACCGATCTGGTGGACCAGACCTCGATTCGGTTGGATGAAAGCGGGGTGCAGTCGGTCGAATCACTGCAAAAACTGCCGTACAATGTGATCGGCTTCACCGAGTCGATGCACCGACGTAATCGAGAGTTGAAAGATTTTCTATATGCAAACTTATACCGGCATCCCCGCGTGGTGCGGATGGCGGTGAAGGCGGAGCGAATTATCGGCGAATTATTTGAGGCGTATCGCAAAGACTCCCAAATGTTGCCCCGAGAAGTGCAGGCCATCATCGATGAACGGGGCCTGGAGCGGGCGGTGTGCGATTACATCGCAGGAATGACGGATCGGTACGCGATTGAAGAATACAAAAAACTATTTGATCCAGATACGAGACCGTAGCGCGGCGCTCGCGGAATTTATTACTCCGGACTGAGGAGTTACAGGACATCAATGATTTTGGAGAATCAAAATGAGTAATCGACAAAACTTTTTGACAGCGGATGGCGCGGCAAAATTGCGCCAGGAATTGGTTTATTTGAAAGGGGAGAAGCGCGAAGACATTTCACGACGTCTGCGTATCGCGATTCAGCAAGGTGACTTGAGCGAAAATGCGGATTATATTGGCACTAAAGAAGAACAAGGATTTGTCGAAGGGCGAATTTTGGAACTGGAGCAAATTCTGAGAGATGCAGTAATTATCCAGGAAGGTAACCGGAAAGATTACGTGGATATTGGCGCACGCGTGACGATTCAGGAAGAGGATTATGATCCCGAAACCTATCACATGGTCGGCCCGAATGAAGCAAACCCACGCGAGGGGCGCATTTCCCATGAATCCCCGATTGGGCAGGCGTTGATGGGCAAAAAGGTCAATGATATCGTAACGGCGAAAGTTCCCAGTGGTGTGCTCCGGGTTAAGATCGTGGGGATTGAATAGCTAGCAGATAGTACTCAAAAAAAAAAGAAGGGCCGGGTTGTACAACCCGGCCCTTCTTTTTTTTTATGAATTTTCAGACTACTTCTGCCAAATAGCTAATTCCAACGTCAGACGTTCAAAGAAGCTGTCATCGGGCAGGGGAGCGCCGCCTGTGCCCATATCCGCAATGCGGGCCGTCAGACGGAGGGTTTGGGTTTCCAGTTCTGCCGGGACATCAAATTGCGCCATCACCGGTTCGCCTTTTGCGGCGAGGCGATCTCGAATGGCCGCATCCTTGAAGGCATGGGGACTCATAATCACTTTGGTGACCGTCTGAATGTCGTTTTTGTCGAACAACCAGACTTCAAAGGCTGTCACCCGTTTGGGATCACCGACCCCGATGGTTTCGGAGATGCCGACCCCACATTCACCGAGGAATTCTCCGGCGGGGGAGTCGATACTGAAGGAGTCATCGAAGAGATCATCCCCAAGCATAAACGTGGTGACAAATTGCGTTAACGGGGGTTCTTCGCCGAGCGAAACATAATCGGTTCGCTCCAGATCGCGGGTGGCTTCGGCGGCTTGCATAGCCGGAGTGATTTCACCCGAACCAGACTTACGGAAAAGGTACATCGCAAGTAGCGCAACAATTAATCCAGCCGTGACAAAACACGCCAGGTACAAGATCCAATTTGTGCCCCCCCCCTCGGTCTCAGTCGGGGTCTCTCCGGTTGGGGTCGTGGCATTCACGGCGGCTTGGAAGGCGACGATGTTGGCCGGGTTTTGCGGAGCGGGATTGCTTACGATGTCGGTCAGCGTGGCTGGGGCGGCGGTCCCTAATTCGGCCCAACGTCGCTGTGCGGTCACGGCGTCACTCGTGGTGGCGTACGAGTCAATGGCCATTCGTAAATAATCCGCGCGGGCATCCGGGCGCAAATCCACTGGCCCGGCATTGACCCATTCGAGCGGAGTAAGCCACCACCCAAAGATGAAAAGGCCAACGATAAAGCCAAGAACAAGTCCGCCCACCCCTGCGATGGTAGGATTTTTGAGCATGTTACGTAATTGATCCATAATAATTACTCCTGTGTAGGCGAAAGGAGAGTCACACACCGAACAAGTGTGCGTAAGTTTATTTTAGAGCATAGTGAGGAAACGCGCAACTCACTTTCGTTGTGATTTTCCCATTCCTTAAAGAAAACGGGGTACATCTTTGAAAGATGTACCCCGTTTTTCATTCAAACTGCCCCACCATTTCCGGTTGAACCTCTTCGAGATCAAAATGTCGTTCACATTTTATACATTGTGCCTGATTCTTGCTGATGATCACCAGCACGCCCGCGCAATGGGGACAAGGGGTCGAGATAGGGCGTTTCCAGGAAGTGAAATCGCATTTGGGATAATTGGCACAGCCGAAAAAGGTGCGGCCCTTGCGGGTTTTGCGCTCTATCAAATCGCCGCCATCTTTCGGGCACGCCACCCCGATCTTGTCCAAAATGGGTTCCGTATACCGACATTCCGGGAACCCACTGCAACTGATGAATTTGCCAAACCGCCCAACACGGATAATGAGTTCGTGCCCACTGTCCGGGCATTTGCGCCCGACGAGTTCAGGCTCCACCTTCACTTCCGGCATCGCTTTATCGGCATGTTCGACCTGCTTGGCAAAGGGGGTATAAAAATCTTTCACGATCTGAACCCAGGATTGTTCCCCCGAAGCGACCAAATCCAGGTCGTCTTCCATCCGCACGGTGAAGCCCGTGTCGATGATGTCCGGGAAATACTCGGCCAGCAAATCGTTGACCGTGTATCCAATGTCGGTCGGGATCAGCCGTTTATTTTCGCGCAGGACGTAGCCCCGATCTTGGAGGGTGCCTAACGTGGGGGCATAAGTGGACGGGCGTCCGATGGCGTTCTCTTCCAGCGCCCGAACGAGGGTGGCCTCGGTGAAGCGCGGCGGGGGTTGGGTGAAATGTTGTTCGGGCAGGAGTTTGACCAGTTTTTGGGCCTGGCCTTCTTCCAAACCGGGTGGGATGCGGGCTTCTTTTTCTTCTTCCACATCTTCGTCTTTGGCTTCTTCATACACGATCAAAAAGCCTTGAAAACGAATCGTGGAACCGGTGGCCCGGAGGAGGTACTCGTGACCTTTCGTTTTCCCGGAAATGTCCACAGAGACGGTATCGTAGAGCGCCGCGGCCATCTGTGAGGCGACGAAGCGTTGCCAGATCAGCGTGTACAGGCGCAATTGCTCGCGGGAGAGATGATCTTTGAGGGCGTCCGGCTGTCGTTCGACCGAGGTTGGGCGAATGGCCTCGTGCGCTTCCTGCGCGTTCCGCGCGCGGGTGCGATACTCGTTGGGGGTTTCGGGCACAAACCCGGCCCCGTAGCGTTGGGTGATGAATTCTTTCGCCTGATCCTGCGCGAGTTTGGACACGTTGGTCGAGTCCGTCCGCATATAGGTGATCAAGCCCGTACTTCCGCCCTCTCCCAAATCGATCCCTTCGTACAACTGTTGGGCCAAGGCCATCGTGCGTTTGGCGGTGTACCCCAGGCGGCGGGAGGCCTCCTGCTGGAGGGTGCTGGTGATGAACGGCGGGGCAGGACTGCGTTTGCGTTCGCCTTTTTTGATACGGGTAATGGTGTACACCGCTTTTTCCAGGTCAGCGACGATGGGAGTCACATCCTGTTGGGCGTTCAACGTGGGGTCTTCCCCGTCTTTTTTGAATAGGCGGGCGATGTAGGATTTTTTGCCGCCGTGAGGAAGCAATTCCGCGTCCACGGTCCAATATTCTACAGGCACAAACGCGTCGATTTCGCGTTCACGGTCCACGATCATCCGCAGAGCGACCGATTGCACACGCCCGGCAGACAATCCCCCCCGCACTTTGCGCCACAAAATGGGGCTGATACTGTACCCAACCAACCGATCCAGGATACGTCGGGCTTGTTGGGCATCCACCAGACACAGGTCCAATTTACGGGGGTGGGCAAAGGCTTCTTCGATGGCCGGTTTGGTGATCTCGTTGAATACCACCCGCCGCGTCCGTTCGGGGTCAAACTCCGCCGCTTCCATTAAGTGCCAGGCAATCGCTTCCCCCTCGCGGTCCGGGTCGGTGGCGAGATAGATTTCTTCTGCCGCTTCCGCTTGAGCTTTGATCTTTTTGATAAGATCACGTTTTTCGTTGGGCACGCGGTATTTGGGCTGAAAATCATGTTCGACATCCACGGACAGTTGTGATTTTAACAAATCGCGGACATGCCCAACCGAGGCCGCGACCTGATACTCTTTTCCGAGATAACGTCCAACGGTTTTGATTTTCGCGGGAGATTCAACGATGACCAGTTTCCCTTTGCGGCGGGTGGATTTGACCTGTTTCCGCGGGGTGCTGGCGGTTTCGGGCGCGGTTAACCCCTCGTGCGCGGGGGTGCGCCCCATGCGGAACAACGTTGTCCCGCAGACCGGGCAAATCCCGCGCGTGGTGGGCGTCCCCGAAGAGGTGAAGGTGGCTTCAGGTTGGCTAATTTCTCGTTTGGCTTTGCATTTGAAACAATATGCTTCCAAAATAATTACCTCTCAATGAAGGAATAGGGTTGTTTTCGACGAACATTGTCCCCTCGTTGGGCAACCCCGTTCCATGTTATTTAATCTAAATTCTGTATTCTGCTTGTTCCTCACGTAAAGCCTGGTACTGCATCCCGCCCATTTGCCGCACCAAGCCTTTGAGTTCCATCATGGCGAGGGTGGCGGAAACTTCTTTGATCGGGAGTTGCGCCTGTACGCTGATGTCATCAACGTGCAGGGCTTCGTTGCGGATCAGGGTGAGGATCTGCGCTTCTAATGCGTTCGCGGGGATAATCGCCCGGGCTTCGCGGTGTTGAGCCACCCGCCCCAGGTTGAGGGCTTCTAAAATTTCCTGGGGGGAGAGCATCGGGCGGGCACCTTGTTGGATCAGCCGGTTGGTTCCCTGGCTTTGAGGGGCGAAGATACTGCCAGGGACGGCAAACACTTCTCGGCCTTGCTCGGCGGCAAATTCAGCCGTGATTAGCGCACCACTCTGCTGGCTGGCTTCCACGACGACCACTGCCATCGCTAAACCAGAAATAATGCGATTACGCGGGGGGAAGTTCGAAGCCTCAGGTTGAGTGCCGAGGGGATAATCGCTGATGACAGCACCTTTTTCAATCATTTCTTCTGCAAGGCGCTTGTTTTCTGGTGGATACAGGCGATCCACCCCACTTCCCAGCACAGAGATTGTACGTCCACCTGCCTTGAGGGCAGTTTGATGGGCAATCGAGTCGGTTCCGCGGGCTAACCCGCTAATGACCGTAATCCCGTTTTGTGCCAGCGCCGTCGCCAGTTGTTCCGTCACCTGACGCCCATAGGTGGTGACCCGGCGAGTGCCGACGATGGCAACCGCCCATTCGTCGGCGTCCGTCAACGTTCCGCGCACATACAGGACGGGAGGGGGCTGATCGATTTCGTGCAGGCGGCGGGGATATTGGGGAGCATCCCAAGTGAGAACCGTCACGTGAAGGGCGTTGAGTTGCGTCTCAATCAGGGATAAGTCTACCCCAGCCCGGAGCTGGATCAGGTTTTGCGCGATTTTTTCACTCAGTCCGGCGGCACGCAAATGGGGTTCAGACGCATGCCAGGCTGTTTTCGCATCGCCAAAAAAATCCAGTAGATGACGAAACCGGACAGCGCCGATCCCGCGCACCAGGTTTAACCCGATCCAATACAGTTTATCTTCGTCCAATGCCTGCCCTCTTAGAAACTGGTGTTTTCACGAAGAGGCCAGTTTCTGCTGAATTCAGTAAATTGTCATCCCAGGAATTGCGAAATGCTCACTGTGGTATCTCGTTTACTGAATGGGAGGAAAACAATTATCCATGCCAAAAGTGGGCAGAGAATACCACAGTTTTTTTTAGCGTGTCAAGGACGTTTATTCCGGCATAGCCCCAGGCATGACCCGGACGCTCATCACTTTCTGTTGAAGGTCCACATTGAGAAGCACACCTTCAATGACCGGCAACAAAAGTTCACGCCCATTTGGAAGCCGAATCAAGTACACATCATTGGCCCCTGTGGGCAGGATTTCTTCCAGGTGTCCCAGATCTTGCCCATCTTCCGCCTGGACGCGAAGCCCCAGCAGTTCATGGTAGTAATATTCCCCTTCGGGCAAGGGCGGAATCTCTTCCCGGCGAATATACACCAGCAGATTTCGATAAGCCTCTGCCTGTTCGCGGGTTTGAACATCCGTCAAGGTGAGAAGCAGTTTGCTCCCGGAGGGGCGGACGCGGCGAACCTTGATCGTCTGGTGTTCTGGCCCAACAAAAATGATCGTCCCCGCGAGAATCCGTTCCGGGAAGTCGGTCATGATGGTCATGCTGATTTCCCCCTGAACGCCGTGGGGTTTTCCTAACTGACCAATTGCCAAAAAGACAGGCTCACCGGATGGCGAGCCTGTTGGGTCGAACTGAGTTGAGTTGAAATCAGCGGTCACTTGGGGTCTACCACGTCTAAATTGACTTGTTTTCCCTCGCGCGCGGCCGCAACCCGCAGGAGCAAACGCATCGCATTGGCAACCTGTCCGCCTTTGCCAATAACGCGCCCCATATCTTCTTTCGCGACGCTGAGTTCCAGGTTAGCCGCTCCTCGGGACATGTGTTCAGACACTTCTACTTGCGTAGGATCCTCTACCAGGGAACGGGCGATGTAATCAATGAGGTCTTTCACAGGGTTTAGTCAGTTTTCGCGCTGATGTTGCTGGCGGCGGCGGCGGCGGCGGCTTCTGCCAACAGGACTGCAACATCTTCGCCTTTCTTCATGCGTTCGATGCGGGCCAGGGTTCCATGTGTACGGAAGACCTGTTCGACGCTATTGGACAGTTGGGCACCTTTGTTAATCCATTCATAGACACGGTCTTCTTGAACGGTCACAGTCGCGGGTTGCGTGCGGGGGTTATAGTGCCCGATGATTTCAAGAAAGCGCCCATCGCGGGGGCTTTCTTTGTCCGCGGCGATGATGCGGAAACTGGCCTGACGTTTGGAGCCTACACGGCGTAAGCGGATACGAACCATTGGTTAATTCTCCTTGTATTTCTTGCGTTTGTTGATCGTGTTTGCGTAGTGCGTCTTTCAATTTGTGTAGAGTAAGGGGGGACGGAATACACAGATTGAAACACGCCGGTTATTTAAATATGTTGGGCAGGCCTTTGAAGCCTGTGCTCTTCATTTGTTGCAACATCTTGCCCATTTGCCGATGTTGTTTGATCAATCGGTTGACATCCTGCACGTCGGTCCCTGAGCCTTTCGCGATGCGGCGGCGGCGGTTGGCGTTGAGGATTTTTGGATGGCGGCGTTCCTGAATGGTCATGGAACTGATGATCGCTTCCGTCATTTTGAGTTGTTTTTCAACATCTTGGGGGTTAACCTGACGAGCTACTTGTCCCATCTGGCCGGGCATCATTTCGAGCAATTGCCCGATAGGCCCTAAACGACGGATCATTTTTAATTGGTTGATAAAATCTTCCAGCGAAAATTCGCCCGCCATCATCTTGGCGGCCTGCTCTTCGGCAGTTTTCTGGTCGAGAGCGGCTTCGGCGCGTTCGATCAGGCCGATGACATCGCCCATACCGAGGATGCGGGAGGCCAGTCGTCCGGGGTCGTAGGATTCGATGCCTTCGAGCGCTTCGCTGGTGCCCAGAAATTTGATGGGGACGCCGGACACGGCGCGGATCGAGATCGCCGCCCCGCCCCGGGCATCGCCGTCCATTTTGGTCAGGATCAGGCCCGTAATCGGCACCGCTTCCCGGAACCCTTTGGCGATATTGACCGCTTCTTGCCCGATCATCGAGTCAACGACGAGCAGAATTTCGACGGGTTTGACCAGACTGTTGATCGACTGAATTTCCGTCATCAACGCTTCGTCTAATTGCGAGCGGCCTGCGGTGTCAATGATGACGACACTGTGCCCGCCCTTCTGAGCTTGTTCAACAGCTTGCGCTGACAATTGGGGCGGGGCCACCCCTTCTTGCGCGTAAACAGGCACATCCAAACGTTTGCCCAGCACCTGAAGTTGGTTGACGGCGGCGGGCCGATAGGGGTCGGCGGCCACAAGCATGACGCGCTCCCCTTTCGACCGGAGCATCTTCGCCAGTTTGCCGGACATGGTCGTTTTCCCCGAACCTTGCAGGCCAACGAGCATGATGACCCGTGGCTTGTTGCCGGTAAGATTGAGTTTGTCCGGGTCGCCGAGTGTGGCGATCAACTCTTCGTTGACGATTTTGATAACTTGCTGACCTGGATTGAGCGCGCGTGAGACTTCGTGCCCAATGGAGCGTTCACGGACCCGCGCGACAAAATCTTTGACGACGCTGTAATGGACGTCTGCCTCGAGGAGGGCACGGCGGACTTCGCGCATGGCGGCGTCCACGTCAGTCTCACGCAATTTGCCGTGACGACGCAGTTCTTTGAAAACTTCGTTTAACCGGTTGGTCAGGGTTTCAAACATTTCAACAAGAATTTTGGTGAGTAGAACTCAAGACTTAAAACAACAAATATCCGCCTTGTTTCGGCGGCAAACGTGCATTTTAGTCTGTACAGGGGGAATGGTCAAGGATCGTAACTTGCAAAAAGGGTTTGGGTTTAAACCGTTACCTTCAAAATCATTCTTCTACGGAGTTTATCATGCCTAAAGTTGCAATTATTACCGATAGTACATCCACTATTCCTAAGCCCCTTATCGAGAAGTATCAACTTACCGTCCTACCGCAAATGGTGATCTGGGGAGAGGAAACCCAACGGGACGGGGTTGATGTTCAACCTACCGATTTTTATAAACGTCTGGCGGCTTCAAAAGTCTCCCCGACGACTTCTCAAGCCACGGTGGTCGCTTTTAAAGAAGCGTACGAAAAATTACATCGGGATGGGTATGAAATTCTTTGTGTTCTGATCTCCAATAAGTTGTCCGGGACAATTGGCTCGGCCATTCAAGCGAAAGAAATGGTGCCGGACGCCAAAGTGGAGATTGTCGATTCGCTGTCTGTCGCGATGGCGCTGGGTTTTCAGGTGTTAGAGGTCGCAAAACTCGCCCAAACCGGAGCCTCCCTGGGAGAATGTAAAACCCTTGCGGAGAAAGCGGTTTCTCATACTGGTGTGGTGATAACGCCCGAGACGTTAGAGTATTTGCATCGTGGGGGGCGGATCGGAGGCGGAGCGAAGTTTTTAGCGACGGCCCTCAACATTAAACCGATTTTGGAAGTTCACGACGGGCGGTTGGAGGCGGTCGAACGTGTTCGTACCCGCACAAAAGTCTTATCCCGTATTTTGGAATTGACGGGGGAACGGATTGCCGGACGGACGCCCGTGCGGATTTCTGCCGTTCACGCAAATAGTCCAGCCGATGCCCAATTTTTATTGGATGAAGCCAAGAAACAATTTAAACCCGTCGAGGCGTTTATTTCGGAAGTCAGCCCGGCGATTGGAACGCACACAGGCCCCGGAACAGTGGGGTTGGCCTTTTGGGCAGGGAAGTAAAAACGAAGTGACGAAAAATGAACTCCCGGATAAAAATCCGGGAGTTTTGTCATTAAGGTCAGGTGGTACGAAGAATCCCCGGTAAAAAGGATGGGGGAATGTTCCCATCCTTTTTGGGAAAGTTTCCATTATGCGTGAGTAGTTCTGGAATGTTTGTTTACTCGATCACTTCAAAAAACAAGGGGTTGGGGGTGACGGGGGCATCGCTCCAGGTATGGGCTTCTAACAAGGCCTCACGGGCCTCGTCCAACGAGGTTTGACGGTTGGCGTGAATGGTAAAGAGTGGGGTTCCCCTTTCGACGAAATCCCCCACTTTGTGATGAATCACGATGCCTACGGCATAATCCACTGGATCGCCCTTTTTTGCGCGTCCCGCGCCGAGGGCGACCGCGGTCTCTCCCACGATGCGGGCGTGGATGCCCGCAAGGGTTCCGCTTCGAGGGGCGGGGATGGTTTCGATGATCGGGGCGGGGGGGAATTTTTTGGGGTCATCCACGTAGCTGACGTCGCCGTTTTGGGCGATGACCAGGGCGCGGAAAAAGGTCAGGCCTTCACCATTGGTTAGGGCGGTTTCGGCACGATGACGGGCGGTGGATAAATCCGGGGCAATGCCGCCCAGTTTGAGCATGTGGGCGGCGATTTCCAGGCAATGTTCACGGAAATCGGCGGGGCCACGTCCGTGCAGGGTCTCGATAGCTTCTTGTGTTTCCAGCGCATTTCCCACGGCGTTTCCAAGCGGTTGGTTCATATCAGAAATGAGGGCGACGGCAGTCCGTTTGGCGAGGTGGGCGATATCCACCATCAGGCGGGCAAGGGTTTGGGCATCCTCCAACGTTTGCATGAAAGCGCCCAACCCAACTTTCACATCCAAAACGATAGCTTGTGCGCCCGAAGCGAGTTTTTTGCTCATGATGGAGGAGGCAATTAAAGGAAGCGATTGAACCGTGCCGGTGACATCCCGTAGGGCGTAGAGTTTACCGTCGGCGGGGGCCAGGTCCGCACTTTGGCCGGTGAGGACGATGCCGACTTCGTGCAGTTGGTGGAGAAATTCTTCCGTCGTCAGGTTGCATCGGTAGCCGGGGATGGCCTCCAGTTTGTCCAACGTTCCTCCGCTAAAGCCCAGGCCGCGCCCGGACATTTTCCCGACTGGCAAGCCACACGCCGCGACGAGGGGGGCGACCACGAGCGAGGTTTTATCTCCCACGCCCCCGGTGGAATGTTTATCCACCGCGAACGGGACGACGCCGGAGAGGTCGAGCGTTTCGCCGGAAGCGGCCATCGCGAGGGTGAGGAAAGTGGTCTCGCGAGGGGTCATCCCGTTGAGGAGTACCGCCATGGCCCAGGCGGAAACTTGATAATCAGGAATGTCGCCTTTGGCAAACCCCTGGACAAAAAATTCGATTTCTGGTTGTGTCAGTTCTTGATGGTCTCGTTTTTTTATGATAATGTCAACGGCACGCACGGTTGATCCTCCAGGCGAATAGGAAATGTGAGGGATGTCATTATAACGAATGTGGGGATTGTATTTCAAATTGGATATGGGTATCAATTTTCTTGTACCGAAACCGCACGAATGTGCAAGTACAGACCCGTTATAATCGATTTATCGTTTCTTTTAAGAATAGAGTGGTTTATTCTGGGAATCTTTCTCGCTTAAAATGGATAGGCTACCCTCATCCAGGACTCGTTGAGAGCCATCAGTCGTCCTTGTCCGGGCTTTCCCACCATTCGGGACGTAGTCATTTGTTTGGGAAAGTCATCTGGTAAATGAATATTTATTTTTATGTTTTTTCTCTATTCATTGCCGCAACCGTTACGTTGACGTTGGCTTTGCGATTCTGGCAACGAGGTCCCTCCCGTGCCTTGTTCTTTTCTCTTCTTTTAGGGTCGCTTTCGATAACCACCTTGAGCTATGCGTTAGAATTATGGGGGACGGATGCCGCCGCAAAATTTGTCTGGTTGTTTATCAAATATTTGGGTCTGGTATTTTCGCCAGTTTTTTGGGTCTTGTTTGCTTTGCAATACACGGACCGCCAGGCATGGTTGCGCCCGCGCACGTATGTCGCGCTCGCGATTGTTCCGGTCATCACCCTTTTGATACTTGTAAATACGCGCGAACACGGGTTGATGTTTCAAATTTATCCATCTTCCGACGAAATTTTTCTTGTCTTTGAGCGTGGCCCTTACTTTTGGGTTCATTTAATGTACACCTATACCTTGTTTGGGCTGGGATGGGTGTTGCTTTTGAGATGGTTGCGAAAAAAGAAGATTTTGCGTCTGCCCCAACTGACCGGGTTAATCATGGGACTTTTGCTCCCGGTTTCATTTAATAGCATCACCATCTTCAATGTTTTCGCGAACAATCCTTTCGATTTGACGGGGATGGGGCTGGCCGCAGGGGTCTTGATCATCGGCTGGGCCTTATTTGGCCTGAACTTCTCCGGGGTCAATCCGATTGCGCGGGAGTCCTTGATTGAGAGTTTAAAGGACGGCGTACTCGTGATTGATACGCAACAGATCATCACCGATCATAACCCGGCTGTTCTCCATCTGCTCTCTGTATCCCACCCTCTCATCGGCGAACCCCTTGAGGCGATTCTGACCGAAAAGATCTTCCTTCCCACGCTGGACATGACTGATACCTATCCGCATCAGGAACTCACGCTCAAGAACGCCCAGGCTCAGGAGCGTATCTTGGATTTGCGCGCCTCGCCCCTCATGGACAGCGCCCGGATCCTGCGCGGGTGGCTCTTGCTCCTCCGCGACATCACTGAACAGAAAAGACTCCAAAACGAACTCAAAAAACAAAGTCGTCGAAACGCCGCCCTGGCCGAGATTGAACTCGCGATTAACCAACCGAACGAACTGGCAGGGGTGCTGAGAAAAATTGTCGATGCCACCTTTGAACTGTTGCCCGCACCAGGCGGAGCCACCATTTTTATGTGGAATGAAGACTCCCGCACCTTTGAACACGCAGAGTCTACCCTCCCCCTCGAAGAACTGGCGCTCTTACTCAAACGCGCCCGCCAGGGACGCGGCTCCGCCCCGTGGATCGTCAACTGCCAACAAGCGAAGATCGTGCCAGATACCCGCGAAGAACCCTTCGGAGAACAGGAGGTGTTGGTGCAAAGCGGCATCATGGCCTATGTCGGGATGCCCTTAATCACAAATACCAAAGTCGTCGGCGTTTTTTATGCCAACGACAATCGACCTCACCCCTACTCCGCCGATGACCTGCAATTTTTGCAAACCCTGGCAAACCGCGCCGCCAACGCGATTTTCCGAGTTCAGCAATTCTCCCTCATACAACAGCAAGCGATCACCGATCACCTGACAGGTGTACCCAATCGTCGCCAATTGTTCACGCTGGGCGAGTTGGAATTCAAACGTGCTCGCCGCTTCAACCGTCCCCTCTCCGCCATCATGCTGGACATCGACTACTTTAAAAAAGTTAATGACACCTTTGGGCATGAAAAAGGCGATCAGGTGCTTAAAGCATTGGCCCAATTCCTGAAACTGCGCCTCCGCGATTTTGACATTCTGGGACGATATGGGGGCGAGGAGTTTGTCATCGTCCTGCCGGGGGCAGACCTGACCAACGCCCGCAACGTAGCCTATCGATTGCGAAAGGGCGTCCAAGAGCGTCCGATGGTGAATGGTTCCATTTCTGTTACCATCAGTTTAGGCGTTGCCCAACTCTCCAACGATCTCCCCGATTTTCAATCCCTCATGAACAAAGCCGATCAGGCCATGTACGACGCCAAACGCGCAGGGCGCAACCGAGTGGCCTGGAACGAGTAACCGAAGATGCACAACGCCCTTACCGATATTCCCGGCCTCCGCGTCGGACATGCCCAAAACCTCGACGCCCTCACCGGCTGTACCGTGATCTTGTGCGAAAACGGCGCGGTTGGCGGGGTGGATCAACGCGGGGGTGCGCCCGGAACGCGCGAGACCGACCTTCTACGTCCGCTTCATCTGGTGGAAAAAGTCCACGCCATTGTTCTGGCCGGAGGTTCCGCTTTCGGGCTGGATGCGGCGACGGGCGTAATGCAATACCTGGAAGCGCGCGCGGTCGGGTACGAAACGGGTGTGGCACGGATCCCTCTCGTCCCCGCGGCGATCCTGTTCGACCTCGGATTGGGGCGGGCCGATATCCGGCCGGACGCGGCGATGGGCTATCAGGCGTGCCTGAACGCCTCTGCCGAACGTCCGGCGCAGGGGAATGTCGGGGCAGGAACCGGGGCCTCGGTGGGGAAATTTTTGGGGATGTCCCACGCGATGAAAGCGGGGATAGGCTCCGCTAGTGTCGCGTTGGGGGGCGGGTTGGTGGTGGGGGCAATCGTCGCGGTGAATGCGCTCGGCGATGTGCTGAACCCCGTCACGGGGCAGATCATTGCCGGGGCACGAATCAGGGCCGGGGAACACGACCCCGCGCGAACCGGGGACGATCCTGATCGCGATCCGAAAACGTCCTCGTCCGCGTCTCCCTTCGTCGATACGTTATCCATCTTACGTGCCTGGACCGCGCAAGGATCAGCCGCCCCTGCCACGCAGGAAAATACGGTCATTGGCGTGGTAGCGACCAACGCCCGGCTCACCAAAGAACAGACCAACAAAGTCGCGCAAATGGCGCAAGATGGGCTGGCGCGGGCTATCCGCCCGGCGCATACGATGTATGATGGAGATACGATTTTTGCCCTGGCAACGGGGGAGATTGAGGCGGATGTGAATGTGGTGGGCACGTTTGCCGCCGAGGTGTTTGCCCAGGCGATTGTGCAAGCCGTTGAAACGGCGGAGACTGCGGGTGGTTTGCCTGCCGCAAAAGATCTTCGGCGATGAGTGTTCCCCCTTTTTTTCCAGACGATATTTTCAAACGCCAACGGGACGAATTACAAATTTTGCATCAGGTGGCGGTGATCTGCGTCGAAGTGACCGACGAAGATGAACTGATGACGCGCCTGACCCAATTGTTGGGCGAGGTCCTCTTCACCGACAATTTTGGGTTTATTCTGCTCGATGAAACCCAGACGCGACTGAAGTCACACCCTTCTTACCACGATCAAGCGGATGTCGTCCAACCGACCACTTTTCCGCTCCAAACCGGGGTATGTGGGCGGGTGGCCCTGACCGGGCGCGCAATGCGTCTGGGGGATGTGCGCCTGAACAAGGATTATTTTAATGTGGATGTCCGCACCCGTTCCGAACTGTGTGTGCCTCTCAAAATTGGGGATCGCGTGATTGGGGTCATCAATGCGGAAAGCCAGAAGGAGAACGCTTTTTCTGAAGGGGATGAACGTTTGTTGTTGACCATTGCATCACAACTGGCGATGGCGATCTCCAACATTCGCCTGCTAGGCTCGGAAGCCCGTCGCCGGAAAGAGGCCGAAACGCTCCAACAAGCCACCGCGGCCCTGACCTCCTCACTGAATTTGGAAGAGGTGTTGGATAGCATTTTGGTGTATCTGGAGCAGGTGGTTCCCTACGATAGTGCCTGTGTTTTTCTGGCCGAGCGGGGAAATTTACGTGCGGTAGCGGGCCGTGGGTTCCCGAACCTCCATCAAATTCTCGATAAGGTGTACCCGGTTCAAGATGCGTTGTATCAAAAAGTGCGGGAGAGTCGGCGGCCTGTCTATGTGGGAGACGTGAAAAAGGAAGCGCAGTTTCAGGCCTGGGGCGAGGTCACCTATGTGCGTGGGTGGATGTGCATTCCCTTATTGAGCGAAGGCAAGGTGTTCGGTTGCCTGACGGTGGACAGCCAGACCCCCCATATTTATAGCGAAGTCCACGCCGACCTGGCGCAATCGTTTGCCCATCAGGCCGCAATTGCTATCCAAAACGCCCGTCTCTTCGACGAAACACGACGCCAAAATCGGGAATTGTTGGCGCTTTATGACACAGCCCTGACCCTCGGCACCGTACTGGACCGCGACGAACTGTTGATGCGAATTGGTGAACAGGTCTATCTGCTCATGGCCCCCGACAGCATGGGCATTATTCTCTACGATGAGGATCAACAACTCCTGGAAATTGTGCTGGTGATCGAGGAAGGTCAACGCATGGAGGATGCCAAGGGCTTGCGTGTGCCGTTGGATGAGGGGGGCTTGTCGGGGTGGTTGATCAAAAATCGAAAACCCATCATCTTCGATGATCTGCTGACCGAGACGCCGCCTGTCACCCCCAAACACATCTACCATCCAGCGCGGGCCTGGCTCGGCGTGCCCATTTTTGTGCGGGATCGCCTGTCGGGCATCATTACCGTGCAATCGTTTCAGCCCAATGCCTTTGATGACCGACATCTTCGCTTTATGGAATCGGTCGCCGCGCAGGTCGCGATTGCGTTGGAAAACACGCAATTGTTTGAAGAAACCCGCCGCCGGGCGCACCAATTGGGCATTTTGAATGATCTGGCCCGTGAAATGACGGCGTTATTGGATCAACGGGCTTTGGGCGCGTTGGTGACAAAACGCATTCAGGAAGCCTTCGGTTATTTTTCAGTCTCGGTGTCCGTTTTGGAAGCGAACGGACAAACGTTGACGGTCTTGGGCATCTCTGGCGGTTTTGCCTCCGTCGTGCAACCCGGCGTCAAACGGTTATCCGTGGAAAAAGGAATCATCGGTCGGGTGGCGCGCACTGGCGAAGTGGCGCTGATCAACAACACCCGCCATGACCCGGATTTCTACCAACTCGCGGGATTGCACGTCCAGTCAGAGTTAACCGTCCCCATCGTCAGCAACAACAAAGTGATCGGGGTGCTCAACATTGACAGCAACACGATCAACGCCTTCGATGAGACCGATGTCCGGCTGATGACGACGATTGCCGATCAACTCGCCGTTGCGCTGGAAAACGCCCGCGCCTACCAAAAACTCAAAATCGCCATCGGTGAAACCCAACAACGCGCCGAAGAACTCAGTGTGTTGTTTAACGTCAGCCAGGCCATCGCCAACGCGCCCCTTAATTCCGAAGAAATTGCCATCATCGTCGCGCGCCAGTTTGTGGAAGTTTTAAAGATCAAAGAATGTTCGATTTCATTGCTGGAATCCGACCGAAAAACCTTGCTCACGTTGGTGGATTATTACGTTGAGAATCACGAGGGGAAAACCGATCCCGCTTGGACCGGCAAAGTGATTACATTAACGGACTACCCGGCTACCGAGAGGGTGATCCAAACCCATACCCCCCTCACGGTTCGTCGAAATGATCCCCAGGCCGATCCCAGAGAACTGGCCTTTATGGCCTCGCGCGATCTGGCTACGCTCGTCATCCTCCCCCTGATCGTGAAAGGCCAGACCATCGGCATCCTCGAACTGGAAGACGGCCCGCAGGAACGCCATTACACGTCCGACGAACTGAACCTGGCAATTACCCTCGCCAATCAGGCCGCCATTGCCCTGGAAAACGCCCAACTCTACGAGGAACTGGAAGAATCCTACCTGCAAACGGTGTTGGCCCTTGCCCGCGCGATGGACGCCCGCGACACCTACACCGCCGATCACAGCCAACGCCTGTCCGTGTGGGCGGAAGCGATTGCCCACGAACTGGGGTGCCCCTCCGAACAAATCCGCGCCATCCACTGGGCCGCTCTCCTGCATGACATCGGCAAAATCGGCGTCCCCGACGAAATTCTCCGCAAACCTGGCCCGCTCAACGATCTGGAATGGACGATCATGAAAAAACACCCCGAAGGCGGCGCCGAAATCGTCGCCCCTGTCAAACGTCTGGCCGAAGTCGCCCCGATCATCCGTGCCCACCAGGAAAAATTCGACGGCACAGGCTATCCCGATGGCCTGAAAGGCGAACAAATCCCCCTCGGCGCGCGGATACTGGCCGTCGTTGATTCCTACAGCGCCATGACCGATGACCGCGTCTACCGCAAAGCCCGCACGCACGAAGAAGCCCTCGCCGAAATCACCCGGCTCGTGGGGGATCAGTACGATCCTGACGTCGTAACAGCCTTTATTCGCGTCATCTCATCCGGCGACCTCCTCAAAAACCCGCTTCACGCCTAATCTTTTGGGGGTGTTCTATTTCAATTGAACTATCCGAAAAAAGGGATGGGTGAAATGCACCCTAATCGTTTCTTCCGTTTTACGTTCTACATTCTGCGTTTAAACAATCAGCATCGCATCCCCAAACGAAAAAAAGCGGTACTCCGCGCGTTTGGCCTCTTCGTAAGCGGTCAGGATGCGCTCTCTCCCCACAAACGCACTCATCATCATCAACAGGGTGGACTTCGGCAGGTGAAAATTTGTCACCATCGCATCCACAACTTGAAATTCATACCCTGGCAGGATGAAAATATTCGTCGGCCCCTCAAACGCCGCGACCGATTGCCGGGGATTGACCCCGCCCCCGCGTGCCGCCGATTCCAGCGTCCGCACACTCGTCGTCCCCACACAGATGACGCGTCCCCCCTCCTGTTTTACGCGGGACACCGTTGCCGCAGTTTCCTCCGAAACCTGACACCATTCCGTGTGAATGACATGCTGGGTCGGATCATCCACCGTGACCGGGGCAAAGGTATCCAGCCCGATGTGCAGGGTGACAAACGCCCGCGCCACCCCCTTCGCCTCCAACCGGGCGAACAACTCCGGCGTGAAGTGTAACCCCGCGGTGGGCGCCGCCGCCGATCCTGGTTGGTGTGCGTACACCGTCTGATAACGGTTCGCGTCCGCGAGCGGGGCGCGGATGTACGGGGGCAGGGGAATGTGCCCCGCGCGGGTGAGGTAATCCGCGAGGGGTGTTTCAAACCGGATGCGGCGTTCGGCCCCGTCCAGCACTTCGATCACTTCCCCCGCCGGGCCATTTTCCAGGTGTAGACGTTTTCCGGTCGTCATGCCTTTTCCGCCTACGAGCGTGTCCCAAGTCACCTCATCCACGCGGCGAAGGAGCAGGACTTCGATCCGCCCCCCCGTGCTTTTGCGCCCAAACAGCCGCGCGGGGATGACGCGAGTTTCGTTCAGCACCAGCAAATCGCCGGGGTTGAGATACTGTACAATTTCACGGAAAATGGTGTGGGTGATCTGCCCGGTGGTGCGATCCAGCACGAGCAAGCGGGACGAATCCCGTGGTTCAGCGGGCGTTTGAGCGATGAACTCCGGGGGGAGGTCGTAGTCGAAGTCGGAGGTTTTCATTTGTGCCTTGGGTAGTGACGACTTCAGTCGTTGGGGCTGGGCCTTGCACGATTGAAATCGTCACTACGGTGTTAATCGTCCCAGCCTTTTCCAAAATCTCCAGGAGCATGTTTTTTCCAGATGTCTCGTAACCACTCCCGGCCTTGATTCTCAAAATATCCGTGCAGACTTGACCATTTCCACGTGTAAGAATCGGTTGTATAGCCGTGTTTGATAGGATTGTAATGAATATAGTTCAATGCCTGAAAGTAATGTGCCTCGTTGCGGATAACACGGTCAGCGAATTTATACCAAACTCTGCGTTTTCCGGTCAGGTTGTCTTCTATGTTCCATTCTCTAGAAGTTCGTCCATGAAGAAGTTTGAGCGCGTTTGCGATAGTAGTTAACTCAACTTCTCCTGATAGGAGGTGGTAATGATTGGGTAATAAGACCCATCCATCCACTTTGGCCCCGATTTCTTGAAAGGTAGTGAGCAATTGTTCTTGAAAATAATCTCGACGTTTCGGGTGCTGAAGGATTGGTTGATGTTCGAAATTTGTGCCAGTGATTAAGTACCAACCGAGGTCTCGATAAGGGTGTGGTGGTGCATGATGAGGATAGCCCCTGTTTTTGCGTTCTTCAACAACTTCAATTTTTTCTTGAGCTGTGAGTTTCCGGTATTCGTAGGACATCGTTTCACCCTGTGGGTTGAAGGGCTTGTAGCCCTCTGTGACTATAATGGTGAGACAACTCCAGCCAATAATTTAGAGTGCAAGGCGGAGGAGAAAACGACATGTCAGAGCCTACAAATAGTACGGTAAAAGAAGAAAAGCGCAACACAGAAGTGGTTGCCAAAGCCAAACGGAGGCAGTTCACCTCCGCCGAGAAACTGCGGATGTTGCGGGAAGTGGAAGCCTGCCGAGGGTCAGGGGAGATCGGGGCCTTATTGAGACGGGAGGGGCTGTATTCGTCGTATCTTTCGACCTGGCGCAGACAGCGGGACCTGGGCGAGTTGGACAACCTGTCCCCCCAAAAACGTGGTCCCAAACCCGATCCCCAGGCCCTCGAACTGGCCCGCTTGCAGCGGGAGAATGCACGTTTGCAGGCCCGTTTACAGCGTGCGGAGTTGATCATCGAGGTCCAAAAAAAAGTGGCGCGGCTGCTCGGCGAGCCGCTCGAGGAACCCAGCCTGGAAGAGCCGCGTTGATCAGCGCAACTGAGCAGCTGGCAGAAACGATCGGCGTCTCAGCCGCCTGTCAGGCGCTGGAGATGCCCAGAAGCAGTCTGTATCGCACCCGCCCGGGGGCCACAGGCCTGCCAAAAGCGGCCCGGCTTGCCTCGCCCCGTGCCCTCCCACCCACGGAGAAAGCGGCCGTGCGCGAAGTGCTGAACAGTCCCCGTTTTCAGGATCAGGCTCCTCGCGAAATCTACGCCACCCTGTTGGACGAAGGGCAATACCTGTGTTCCTGGCGGACCATGTATCGCATCCTGGATGAAAACCAGGAAGTACGCGAACGCCGCAACCAATTGCGGCATCCCGCCTACGTCAAACCCGAACTGCTGGCCACCCAACCCAACCAGTTGTGGAGCTGGGACATCACCAAACTCCTCGGTCCCGCCAAATGGACCTACTACTACCTCTACACCATCTTGGATGTCTTCAGTCGGTATGCGGTCGGATGGCTGATCGCCCCCCGCGAAGCCGCCAGTCTGGCCGAAGCCCTCATCACGGTCACGTGTGTGCGGCAGGGCATTCA
>WBZL01000445.1_pt1 | contig 46178 bp, 33 predicted proteins | sample 5204291 | NCBI WGS metagenome assembly WBZL01 (sample SAMN12344345, study PRJNA552823) | activated sludge metagenome | biome: Activated sludge suspended growth; feature: Nitrification reactor; material: Wastewater; isolation source: activated sludge from nitrification reactor of wastewater... | reverse complement strand
ATAACTGCTGCTCGTAATTTGCCTTTATCTGTCTGGACATTTGAAGATTTTGTTTGTACAAAAATACAAATTTTTATCGAGAGGTTTTGAGACAACCTCGATAAAGGGGGGTTGGGGGGTTATCTCGAAGACAACTCAGAACTTTGTTGTAATGAATTTCTTTAAAAAGCGCTGAGTTGGTTTTAACTATCTTGTTCGCTGCTTCACAACCCCCCTGCCCCCCTTTGGTAAGGGGGGTGAGACACAGTACTCCCCCCTTGATAAAGGGGGGTTGGGGGGGTTATCTCGAAGACAACTCAGAACTTTGTTGTAATGAATTTCTTTAAAAAGCGCTGAGTTGGTTTTAACTATCTTGTTCGCTGCTTCACAACCCCCCTGCCCCCCTTTGGTAAGGGGGGTATGGAGAGCTCTGCCCCCCTTTGTTAAGGGGGTACACAAAAAAAGCCCGGACATTTCTGCCCGGGCTTGTATACAAGAAATCTTGTAAAGTAAAGATTACTTTACGAGAACCATCTTCTTTGTTTGTGCAAAGTTTGCTGCGCTGATCCTGTAGAAGTACATTCCACTTGAAAGGTTCGAAGCGTTGAAGTTTACTGTGTAGTAACCTGCAGTCTTGAACTCGTTAACAAGCTTTGCTACTTCTCTTCCGCTCATGTCAAACAATACAACGCTGACATTACCGTCTGTGGCGATATCATAGTCGATCTTGGTTGATGGGTTGAACGGATTCGGATAGTTTTGTGACATTGCGAATTCTGAAGGTACGCCAACGTTTACTTCTGATGAAAGATTGTGATATTCGAAGTTACCGTTGAAATCGATTTGCTTCAGTCTGTAGCTGTAGTTACCTGTTGTTACTCTTTCTGTGAAGCTGTAGCTCTTGGTTTCGGTTGTTGTTCCGTTACCTGTAACAGTTCCAACCTTTGCCCATGAGTTAGCACCTACGAGTGATCTCTCAACATCGAAACCTTGGTTGTTGGTTTCTTTTGATGTAGCCCAGTTAAGGGTAACATTGTTCCTGTTTGTTACTGCTGTGAAGCTTGCAAGTTCAACAGGAAGCGGATCGTTTCCGATTGAAATTGTGTGTGTGCTTGGTGTTGAGATGTCGGTATTTGTTGTACCAACATAAGCAAAGATCTTTGTGAACGGGTTTGGAAGCGCATTTCTCCAGGTTAGCAAAAATGGAACTGTAGAAAACAAAGGAGATGTTGTTGCGACTCTCATTCTTGCAATCTGAACCGGAATGTTCAATGGCATTGCATAACCACTACCCGCACCCGGGAAAGTGTTTACTGCAAGTCTCATTTGCGATGTTCCGTCACCGTTGGAGAAAATCTGAGGATTTCTCGGCCTCATGTTGCTCGGAAGATCCGATGAATCTGTTGGAGAATATCCATACGACAACGTACCACCGTTTGCAATTGCTGTGGTATTCAGATTGAAGAAATACTGACCTCCGGCATATTCAAAATTACCTGAGGCACCTGTCCATGTCATTGTGATATCAAACTCAATTGAGTTTGTAATGGACGCATTTGGTGTTGCATTGTTAACATCGAGAGTGTAGGTCGGGTTTTGCGCAAAACCGGACACTGCACCCATTGTAACAAAGAGCATGACAACGAAGAGTCTAAACGTTTTTTTCATTGCGTTTTGTTTGGTTTGGTTAATGAATGATGTTTGTACATACATCAGTGCTTGTTGCATTCCGCAGGTTTGGACCCCGCAGAAACTCTGTGTAGATATTTTTAAATTAAAGAACTTCAAAGTCAATCAATCATCTGACTTGCAGGTTTGCGAAATTCTATACTGCGATCATCCTGAAGATATATGATCTCAATAAGAACCTTTGGAACTTTTTTCTGGAATTAATGCAATATAACAACCTTTCGATTGAAAAAAAACAATTTTATTCAACAAAAGTCATTATCAAAACTTTAACGAATTACAATCAATTCATAATAAACATGAATTCGCTAAACTGCAACTTAATAATGTTGATTTGCCCTGAATTGTTTTAATTACAAAAATATTATCAATCCTAACAAAAACCTTACAAAAGTTGAAAATTGAAAATTGAAAATTGAAAGTTGAAGGTTGAAGGTCAATTTATGGCCAACACCTACAAAAGAACCGGGAGGTCTATCCAATTTTTAATTTTTAATTTTTAATTTTTAATTTTTAATTTTTAATTTTATCCGCTTCGCGGGCTTCAGTAAGCAAGGCTTACTTCACCGGAGTAGAAAGATCTTTCATTTCCGTCTTCAAGTTTTAGCCGGAGGCTCCCGTCAGGAAGAATATCTTTTACAAGAGCCGGGTTTTCCTCGCCATCCGCGAGAAGGCGGAACATGATTTTTTTTCCTATGTGCCCACAATTGTTCTTCCACTGCAACATGAGTGAAGTGTGATCATTTATGAGATGAAGTGAAGCGTAGAAGTCAGTTACAAACCTTATTATGATTTCATCAGTATCAATTTCCTTTCCGGTTTCCAAAAGCAAAGAAGTTGCCTTATGTTTTATTTCCTCATCAAAGTAATCCTGATTCACATTAATTCCCAAGCCGACAGCAATTCTTTTCTCTTCACTTCTTAGATCCTTAGTGTCAAGAAGAAATCCCGCAATTTTCTTCCCGTTCATCAGAATATCATTTGGCCACTTAAGCGAGATATTATTTTCAGATCCGCCGCAAATTTTATCAAGCGACCTCTTCAGAATCAGTGATGAATAAAAGCTTATACAATGTATTTCATCAATGCCCAAACGATAATGCTTTACCAAAGTCATGGCAATGTTTTTTCCGGGAGCTGAGATCCATTTTCTTCCGAAACGTCCTTTGCCGCAGGTCTGATTTGTTGTAATGATAAGTGTGTCTGAAGGAAAGTTCTGAGCAGATGCGTATTCATTTGTAGAACCAATCTCATCGAGGCAAACAAGTTTGCTTAGTAATCCCGGCTTGACGAGTTCATAATTGAGTATTCCCGCATCCATAGCAATAGTACGAATGAATTTTGATTCTTATTTTGGTTTGGACGGTTCCGGTATTTTGCTGCGGGTAGGAGTCTCTTTGTCAGGTGTTTCATTTACTTCAGGCACTTTTTCTTTCTTTACCTTTTCCTCAAGCATATCAAAAACATCAGCCGGCTCCTTCCCAAAGGTCAGCGCATAAAATCCATCAACTCTTCCATAACCATAGTAGGGATCCCACCCCGGTTGATCTTCTCTCTGATCTCCTACGAGATCTTTGGAAGAGAGCTTTATGATCTTCTGCAGATCAAGATAGCTTCTCTGAGGATCCTGTGCCAGCAACAGCGCTGCGAGTCCGCTTACAATTGCAGTAGATTGCGAAGTACCGCTCCAGTAAACCTCATAGTTACTGTCATCTTCATAATCGAGTCCGTAGATCTTATTTCCGGGCGCAACAACTGCGATATGATTTCCCCAGCAACTTCCGCCTCCCCATGAAAATCTCTTGCATCTTCTGTCGTCTGTATCAGTTGCACCAACAGCGAACACACCATCATAGACAGCCGGATAATAATCTCTGCTGTCTCCTTTGTTCATCATGGCGGCAACCACCATCACATCACTTTCGAGTGCGTACTGAATCGCTGTTTTGAGAATTCTTGAAGGATCATCGCCGCCTTCACTCATGTTGATTATATCTGCACCATTATCAACCGCATACTTGATTGATTCAGACCACCATGAATATTCGCCGCTGTTATCAGCATTAAGATTCTTGCAGTTCATAAGTTTACAACTGCGGTCAACCCCGGCAAAGCCAATCTGATTATTAGTGCTTGCACCGATGACAGTTGCAATGTTTGTTCCATGCCCGAACCCGTCGCTCGGCTTCCTGTCGTCATAAGCAAAGTCCCATCCTTTTGTGTCATCCACATATCCGTTGTTGTCATCATCAATATCATTACCGGGGATCTCATCTTTATTAATCCAGATTCTTTGTCTCAGATCAGGATGGTCATCCTTTATCCCCGAATCCAGAATTGCAACTATCACCGAATCACTTCCGGTTTCAACATCCCATGCCCTGAGCATATTAATGTCTGCGCCTACTTTAGGACTGCCGCCGCCGGAAGAATTGACATAACCTGTATTCATAAGATACCATTGCTTATAAAACATCTCATCACTGGGGATATCTTCACCTTTGTCATTTCCGGTTTTGTTCTTTTCCACAACTTCCCTCACTCCTGCTGCCTGGCCTATATAATTTAGTTCGCCAAATTCCACTTCTTCTGATTCCGTAATTCTCTCAACGACATCTACAATTTCCTTAATCTCTGAAGATTTCTTTTCGAACAAATAGATCCTGTTCATGCCAAGCTTAATGAACAGATCTTTGTTACCGTTGTTGAGTCTGAACAGCGGCTTTATGTTTTCAATGGAAGATTCTTTTATGGCTTTATCAAGGGCGGGAATGCCTGTTTCCAGAAGAACTTTGCCGGTAGCTTCGGAAACTTTCAATTCAGAAAATGTCTTCACAAAGAAACTCCCGGACGAATAGTTTTTGCGGGCGGGAATTGCATCAGCGATGCCGCTAATCTGAGAATGCAGAACAATGAATGACAAAATAGCAATCAGAATTGTGAAGACTTTCATTTTAATATTTTGATTTAGAATCTTATTGACAAACCAAGACTTAATTTGAGTCCGTCGAGAAAAATTTTAGAATCAATAGTTTGATCGATTTCATAAGTATTTCCTCCGGCAGTAATGAACGATGTAGCAAACTCGCTCTTCACTCTGTACTCTCCCTGCCTGAATCTCATCTCAAAAACCCCGCTCAGATTATCCGTAAATTTATATCCCATTCCGCTCATTACAACAAATCCGAAACCGGGATCCTTTTCAAGAGTTTTAGTTTCAATATTTATGATCGTTCTTTTCCTGTCACCAAAGTAAGCTCCGATTCCGCCTCCCAGATATATGTTAAGATCATTCGTAAAATCGGGCAGGTCAAAGTATGCAGAAAATTCAACCGGGACAACGGTCAGTTCCTCCTTAACTCTGGCTCTTATCCTGGCAGTTCCATTCTCATAAATTTCCGTGATCTCATCATCGAGGATCTTTGAATACTCAACCGAAATCCCGAAGGCAATGTCATCACTGAATAGTTTTTTTGTTATAGAAATTCCATAACCATAACCTCCGCTGAGCTCTGATGTTATCAATCTGTCAAAACTGCTTGAAGAGAACGGGTCCATCTGGATAGTAGCGGATGAAACGTAACTCACATACGGAGTGATGGTGATGCCGGTTCCCACTTTGTTTCCGGACAGAGATTGCGCCCTTGAGGAAACGGATATCATCAGCATCGCAGCAAATGCAAAAAATCTGAAAGATCCTGCTGACATATCACAAAAAGAATTCAATCATAAATAATCTTTTCAGCGATAATATTGAATCCCAAATTAAAGAACCACAAACAAATCTGTGCTATTGCAGAAAACACGCACACCTGCCCCATCTGCGACGGGGCTTCCCTCTTCCCGGGGTTGTCTCAAATCCTAAATCTCTCTCAATCCAATTCTTTTCACAATTTGAATGCATAGCAGCTTTTCACTTAGTAGATTCCTGCCCGCCTGCGAAAAGTGTTCAAGTTCAGAATTCTTCGGGCAGGCATTCGCAGGAATGACAATCTTGGTATTTTCGATTTTCATAAAGAGACTAGATTATTTGAGCAAGAGACTTGGTTTTGAGACAGCCTCCCCCAAGGGGAGTGAATTTTTGAATTCAAGAATCCATAAGTTCTTTTCAAAAGGCCTGCCGCCGAGATTGAGAGTTCACAGGCATTTGTTATACAAGAAAAAATGCCCGCTTCATGAGAAACGGGCATTTCAAAAACTGCATGAAGCAAAATGCTTTTTGAATTACATGTATTTGTCCCTGTTGTCAACAATCTCTGCTTCGTCCTGCATTTTCTGAAGCCATTCTGAAACAACGGCCTGACGCTTTGTTGACAGCATTTCTTTTTTGATGTCTTCTGCTTTGCTGAGATAATCCTGTTCATTGAACGGCGTAACAGAATTGACTTTGATAATGTAAACACCTTTAAGGCCCTTCACCGGTTTGGATATCTCTCCGTCTTTCATGCTGAATACTGCATTGGCGACTGCATAATCCTGACCGATCTTAGGATCCGGTCTGGCAACACTGAAGCTGTCAACCGTTTCATACATGTACTGAGGTGCTACGTTCTTAAGTGACATTATATCACCGTTCTGGATTTTACCTTCAAGATCCTTTGCAATTCCAGTGAGGACTGCAAACTTCTTTTCGCTGATTACCTTTGGCTTTATCACACTGACCTTGATAGAATCAAAGTTCTGATAACCTTCCGGTTTTTTCTCCACGACCTGATATATATAAATATTTCCGCTTCCCTTTACCGGCTCGGAAACTGAATTAACTTTGCTGCTGAAAAGGAAATTTGTGAGATTCATATTCTTCTTATTCATCATAGGGATCTGTCCGGTCTTAGTTACATCCTGAGAAGCAACTGACTGCAAATTCATTCTTTTTGCAAGTGAGTCAAAATTCTCTCCCTTTGTTGCAAGCTCATAGAATTCATCGGCTTTCTTCTTTGTCAGCTGTTTACTCCTTGAACTTGGTCCAACGATCTTTGTAAGCTGAGCTACTTTAAACTCCTTGCTTTCTTTACCTGTCACTTTGATCACGTGATATCCGTATTTCGTCTTGATTGGTCCAACGACCTCTCCGATGTTGGCTCCGAACGTTGCATCTTCGAATTCCTTCACCATGGCGCCCTTCATAAACCATCCAAGATCTCCCCTGTTCTGCTTTGCAGTCGGATCATTTGAGAATTCGAAAGCCAGGTCGTTGATGCTTTCACCATTTTTAACTCTCTCATAAAGACCCATTGCCTTTGCTTTTGCTCCGGCTGAGTCCTCATTTTCAATATTGATGAGTATGTGCGATGCGTTGACATAAGGATCTTCCGTCTGTTTTATGTCAAGAACTTTGAGTACCTGATAACCGTCATCCCCGATAATGACATCAGAGATATCCCCCGGTTTTGCTTTGAAGAGAAATTTAGAGACTACCGGTTCAAAATTATTCGCTTTCTGAAAATCAGGATTCCAAGCAACACTTGAATTTTCAAGCATCATTTTTATCAACGAAGAATCTTCAACAGTTGCTGTTTGCATGTCTTTCTTAAATCTTTCCATCTGCTTCATGAGTATCGTTGAATCTTCAGCTGAAGGCAGGTCAAGAAACTGAACATATTTTAGTTTAACTGCTTCTTCCTGTTTGAATTCATCTTTATGTTTATCGTAATAGCTCTTAAGTTCGCTGTCAGTTACTGCAAACTGAGACGAATCGGTAACCGTGTTCAGGTCAAGCAAAGCATATGAAATGTTTGCGCGCATGTTCTCATCTTTGTACTTTTCCAGAACGTCTGCTTCGGAGACAACCACTCCTTGAGAGAGGACGGCCTGCAGCTTTTCAGAGAGAAGTGTTTCTCTCAGATAATTTTCAACCTGTGACCAGAATTGAGTAGCTTCCTTTGTTTTCATTCCGAGTGCCTGCTGATAGAAAGCTGCATTGAACACACCGGTGGAATCTACGAAATTTCTTTTGATAGGATCCGGCAGAGTTTCAGGACGGTTATTGACCCAGTCGAGCACTTCATTATCAGAGACGGTTATTCCGTATTTTTGAATTGCCTGTTTTGATATAGCCTGGCTTACAAGACTGTTCCATACCTGCTCGCGAATGCTTGCAATAGTATTTTCATCAACATCCTTGCCTGACTGCTGACGCATCTGTTCTACCTGCTGCTGAACAATCTTCTCATATTCCTGATATGTGATCTCCTGATCATTTATCTTGGCAAATGCTTCATTCTGATTTCCCATACCCATATAGTTCATACCCCATTCAAAAACGATTGTGGCAAGAAATGCGATGATCAAAATTATGATGATCAGCGGCATCTTGTCCCTCATCTTATTCATTATTCCGGTATTGTGGTGCTGTTCCTGCTTAGTCTTTGACATTTGTTAAAGCTGCTCCTTAAATGATGTGAATTTTTACTTTTTGTGAACGGTGAAACTAAATCATTTGACCTCGAAAATCAATGAAATTAGTTTGTTTGATGATAAGATCGACTTGCAGACCTTCTTAAATCATTGATCGTCATTCCAAGAGTCCCTGCACAAATGAATATGGATTTTCATCTCTTTTCATCATGCTTTCAAGCTTATTGCTGAGAAGTTCTTTTTTATCTGAATCCCAGAAATTCACTTTGAGTTTGTTTATCACAAGATCCATGACCTTCTTTTCAAGATGTGCCATTCTTCTTTTTTTCAGATAACCGGTATCCAAAAGATGGGTTCGGTGTTTTTCAATCTCCTCCATAAGAGCTTCGGTGCCTTCATTGCGGCTGCCGACTGTCTTCAGTACATTTATGACCCACCCGTCCTCTGTTGCCGGTTTGAGATGAATTATGTTCTTCAGAGTTGCGGCAACTGCATCTGCGCCTTCCCTTTCTGATTTGTTCAGCACAAAGATATCAGCGATTTCCATCAGGCCGGCTTTCATTGCCTGGACTGCATCTCCGGATTCAGGCACAAGAACGACAATCACAGTGTCAGCTGTTTGTGCAACATCAAGTTCTGATTGACCAACGCCTACAGTTTCAATGATAACAAAATCCATTCCTGAAGCATCAAGAACATCGCAAGCTTCAACAACATTCTTGCACAGGCCTCCAAGACTGCCTCTTGTTGCCATTGATCTTATGAATACATTTTCCAGAAGTCCGGAATCCTGCATTCTTATCCTGTCACCAAGCAATGCCCCTCCGGTAAACGGACTTGTAGGATCAACTGCAATCACTCCGACTTTCTTCCCGCGGGAAGTCATCAGTTTAATGAGATTATTTGTCAGTGTGGATTTCCCTGCGCCGGGCGGGCCGGTAATGCCAATCCTGTGCGCCCTTCCCGTATGCCTATAGAGTTCTTTGAGAAGTACTTCACTATCAGGAGTTTCATTCTCTATCTTTGTAAGCGTTCTTGCAACAGATCTCTTGTCTGCTTTCAGAACGCCTTCGATCAGTGAATCATTATCTTTCAATGTTTATCCTTTGCATTTTTGCCGTGAAAATTGCTTATTGCCTTTTGCCAGTTCCAGGATGTGAGCATCATATCTGAAAGGTCTCGTTCTGCCTTCCAGCCCAGAACATTATTTGCCTTGGTTGTGTCAGAGTATATGCTCACTACATCTCCTTCTCTTCTCGGACCTATCCTGTAGTTCAGTTTGACTCCGGTAACTTTTTCAAATGTTTTTATCACCTCCAAAACAGAATTTCCCTTTCCGGTGCCAAGGTTGAATACTTCGGCATCTGATTCTGTATTTTCTGACAACAATCTCTCAAGCGCAACAACGTGTGCCTTGGCAAGATCAACAACATGAATGTAATCCCTAATGTTTGTGCCGTCAGGCGTATCATAATCATTGCCGTTAACAGTAAGGATTTCTCTTTGTCCAATTGCGGTTTGAGTGATATACGGAACGAGATTATTCGGAACACCGATTGGCAGCTCGCCGATAAGAGATGAGTCATGTGCTCCCGTTGGATTGAAGTATCTGAGTATCACAGATTTCATTCCACCTGACATTGCAACATCAAAAAGCATTTGTTCACCAACCTGTTTTGTAAATCCGTAAGGAGATTCAGCTTTTTTGATAGGAGAGTTTTCATCAACAGGAAGTTTATCAGCTTCGCCGTAAACCGTGCAGGAAGAAGAATAAACAATCTTGTTGATATTATTTTCAGTCATTGACTTGAGTAGAGTTGTCATGCCGCAAATATTATTATCATAGTAAAGCAACGGATCTTTGACTGACTCTCCGACAGCTTTGTAAGCGGCAAAATGAATAACGGCATCTATATCTGCGTGCTTTGCAAAGAGTTCATCAAGTGCTTTCTTGTCACGTAGATCGTTCTTGAAGAATGCCGGCTTCTTGCCAGAGATTTCTTCTATTCTGTCAATCACAAACTCGTCTGAGTTTGAAAGATTATCAATGATAACAACTTCAAAGCCTGCATCAATTAGCTCTACTGCAGTATGCGAACCGATATAGCCCGTGCCTCCTGTGACCAGAATTTTTTTCATACAGTTCTCGCCTCTTCCGTAATTTGTTTTCCTATATCTCTCCTGAAGGTAATTCCTTCGAAAGTGATCTTTGCTGTTGCTTTGTAAGCAGTGCTGATCGCATTTTCGAGAGAATCTTCCGAGAGCCCCACAACCGATAATACTCTGCCTCCGGCCGTTACAAGCTTTCCATCTTTTTGTTCCGTACCTGAATGAAACACAATTGCATCACTGTCCGGAAATTCTTCAATAGCTATATCAAAACCCTTTTCAAACTTATCCGGATAACCTCCGGAAGAAAGAACTACGCAGCAGGAATACAGATCATTTATTTCTAATATGTAGTTCTTCATGTTGCCTTCTGCAGATGCAAACAACATCTCAAGAAAATCAGATGATATCAGCGGCAATACGGATTGAGTTTCAGGATCTCCGAAACGGCAATTGAATTCAATAACAAACGGTTCATCATTACAGATCATCAATCCACAGTACAAGCACCCTGCAAATTTTCTGCCTTCCTTATTCATTGCATTTAAGACCGGTACGACGATCTTAGTGATGATCTTATTGCGTAATTCTTCCCGCATAAATTTCCGAACGGGAGATACTGCTCCCATACCGCCTGTGTTCTTGCCTGTTTCATTTTCCCCGATCTTCTTATGGTCTCGTGAAAACGGAAGAAGGATAAAATCATCTCCGTCAGTGATACAGAACACAGAAACCTCTTCACCGGATAGAAACTCTTCAACAACAAAATTCTTAGAAGCATCTCCAAAGGCATCTTTCTCACACATCAGGTCCAATGCCTCCAGAGCTTCTGCGCTTGAATTGGCAATGATCACGCCCTTTCCGGCAGCGAGTCCGTCAGCTTTAAACACCAGCGGCAGATTTGAATTAGCTATAAATTCTGCTGCCTTTTTCCTTTCATCTCTGGAGAACGACCTGAATGAAGCAGTTGGAATATTGTATTTCTCCATCAGTTCTTTCGCAAAGAGTTTGCTTGATTCAATTTCAGCGGCTGAGGCTGAGGGTCCGAAGACCTTTAACCCTGCTGATTTGAATTCATCGGCAATGCCCATTGAAAGAGGTATTTCAGGACCAACAACGGTAAGATCAACTTTTTCTCTGACTGCAAATGAAAGAAGTCCTGCAATATCGTCTGACCTGATCTCTATGCATTCTGCATACTGAGCGATCCCCGGATTTCCAGGAGCGCAAAAGAGTTTTGAACCGGATGACTTGAATGACTCAGAGTCAGAGATCTTCCATGCGAGTGCATTCTCCCTACCGCCGCTTCCAACAAGAAGGATCTTCATTGCATTAAAATGAAAGGATTATTCAATATCAACGAGCAGGTTCAGTTCTTTGGCAAGGTCGTAAGTAAGTTCTTTGCGGTCGTATTGCTGGATCATTTCTTCATTTGCCTTAGGCAATCTCTCTGCCTTATATAGCATATAGTATTTATGGAAAATGTCCATCAGCTCTTCAGGATCCTCTTCTGCAAAAGTGACAGCTTCATATCGCTCAAGCATTTTCTTTGTTACACCTTCAGGAACACTTGCTATAATATTCTTTCTGCTTCCGATATACTCGCCAATTTTGCCCGGCATTGCCGCATCATCATTCTCACCCCTGCTTATCATTAAGAAAAGCGCATCAGAGGCAAGGAGATATTTCACGCATTCAAGATGGTCAACATAGCCTGTAATATTTACTCCGTCTTCAATTCCCAGACTCTTAACAAGAGCCATGAAATCTTTTGAAACGACTCCCAGGAAACAGAACTCAACTTCTTTTTTAAGTTCAGGAAATTTTATGAAGAATTTGCTGATACCTTCAAGATAGAACTTCGGATTTCGCGTATAAAAACTTCCTGCATAAGTAATCCTCATTTTCGGCTTCGGAGGAAGTCCGCTTTCCAGGGCCTTTGCAAAGTCTTCGCTGTCAAATCCGTGAGGTATTATCTTCACTTCGTTATAATCAATATTCTGATACCGGGAAATTATGAGTTCCTTCACACGCCGGTTAGTGGTAATGATCTTATTAGCGTCTTTCAGTACGCCTTTTTCAAGACGCATGTTTGACATTTTATGAAACGGGGTCGGATAATAGTTCAGTGCGGGACTGTCCACCCAGGCATCGCGGTAATCAATGACGAGCGGTATCTTATATTTTTTCTTTATTTCCTGCCCGATAAGAAAGTCAGTATAAGGAGGTGCTGTTGCAAATACAATATTGAACCCTCCATGCTTTTCCCAGATTTCATCAGCTTTCTTAAGAGCTTTCTTTTTCCAGAATTTCTTATTGTCCGGAATCAGAACAAACTGAGCACCGCGGCTGAGGATCCTTCTCATTCTCTCATTTGGGACTGCGGTGACAATTTTGGAAGCGTCAGTAATTTCCTCACCTGTTCTTTCGATCTTTATTCCGCAGTCATTTGCTTCATTTAGCAAAGACATATCAACAGCATAATACTTCTTGGGACTGTCTGTCAATACGACAGGTTCCCATCCATATTCACGAAGGTATTTTGCGAACTTAAGAGTTCTCTGCACACCTCCCATTCCCATAGGAGGAAAGTAATAAGAAATTATGAGGACCTTATTCAAATAATGTCAAATAGATTTATATACAATTTTCTCTGAAGCAGAATTTACAGAACGATCAGTTCTTTAGGTGATTTGTTCAATATTTCGCAACCTTCCTTTGTGACAATAACGTCATCTTCGATCCTGACACCTCCGAGTCCTTCAACATATATTCCCGGCTCGATCGTTATGATATTATTTTCTTCCAGCACATAATCTGATCTTTCATTGAGAGCAGGTTTTTCGTGTATGTCGTATCCGAGTCCGTGACCAAGACCATGCCCGAAATTATTTCCGTAGCCATTCTCAGCAATATAACCTCGTGCAACTGCATCAACTGCTCTTGCGGGCATTCCTTCTTTTACACTTTCAAGCGCTCTTCTCTGAGCTTCTTTGACTATCTCATATATCTTAATGCATTCATCAGGAACTCTGCCCATTGCAATAGTTCTTGTCATGTCAGATTTCATTCCCGAGTATGTGCATCCAAAATCGAGTTTAACCAGTTCACCTTCTCTTATAATTCTGTCAGTCGGCCGCGCATGCGGAAAAGCGCTTCGCTCACCTGAAGCCACAATTGGATCAAAAGAATCCCCGTCTGCACCGAACATCTTGTGGAAGAAGGAAATATGGGCTGAAACCTGTTTCTCGGTCATTCCCGGTTTTATGACATTGAGTATTTCCTGAAAGACCTTGTCAGTGATCTCAACTGCTTTCCGTGTAAGCTCAATCTCCGTTTCATTTTTTCTCACAGTGATGCTCTCAACAGTATTTTCCATTGGCACAAATGCTGTTTCTGGGAATTCCCTGCTCAGTACATTTGCTTCTGCAAATGTTACATAATCGGCTTCAAAACCGATTGACTTGATACCGTTTTGCGAAATGAGATCTTTAAGAAAATTGAGTGAGTTCTGGATAAAGATTATGATCTCAAAATCTTTGTAAACTTCTGTTGATGACTGAGTCTTATATCTGAAATCAGAGATGAAGAAATTCTTGCTTCTTGTAACAAGCAATGTTCCTGCAGAACCTGAAAAGCCGCTGAGGTATCTGACATTGGGTAATTTTCTGATCAGGAAAGCATCAATACCATTGCTGTCAAATTTAGAGCGGAGTTCATCTATGCGTGTCATTGTATTGTAATGTATTCTTATAGTTGTGAAAATTACCTAAAATGAGCAGTAGATTCAATCCAAGATTGAGCAGATTAAGTGGTATCATTCCACATCCGTCCAAAACGTTTGAGATTCTTTATGTGAAATGTTTAACAAAATATGCTGCAAGAAGTTATTCCGCTTTCTTTTGAACGACCAAAAGAAAGCTTGGCAAAGAAAAGTCGCCCGCTGCATCCTAATTGCCTAAAATTGCTCGCTTTGGCTACGTGAATTTCAACTCCTCACACGACAGAAGAGCGCTGTCGTGTTCGTCAAACAGGAAATTCACGTTTACGCCAAAGCTCACAATTTCTTAACGGCATTAGGATGAGGCGGGTTGTTCTTACGAAATTCGTAATAGCGTTTACTATTGTAGTGTTTTGCCAATAATCTCGTTAATTCGAAAATGTTATGGACAGCAGTGGATCATTTTGTTCGCATTGATAATACTTTGAGGCACCAGCGATTTGCTCAATATTCAATAATGAAGATTCTGTTGAAGTTAATAACAACAGGGAGCACAGAGATGGCGCAGAGTTCGTCGAGAGATCTAAAGTCAATTCAGATCAATCCGCAGTTCAAACTCTGCGGTCTTTGCGAAAGCTTTGCGGCCTCTGCGGTTAGCTCTTCAGTAAAGAGCGAAGAAACTGCTGAAATTTTCAATCTCAGTGCGCGCAGAGAGCGCGGAGAATTACTTGATCCTTGTCAATTTGGCAATTCTGCATGTAAACTCCAATCAATTGAATTACAAAATCGATTGAGTTAATTTGCGCAATGAAAATTCTGCTGAAGTATTTAAAGGAATACAAAAAGCTCATTTATATTTCCCTGGCTCTTGCAGCCGTTAACCAGGTATTCTCACTGCTTGATCCTGCTATATTCAGACATGTCATAGATGACTACGCTACAAAGTTCAAAGAGTATTCAACCGGTGAATTTTTCAGGGGAGTAGGTTTTCTTCTTTCTCTGTCCGTTGGCGCAGCGCTTGTCTCAAGGATTGCCAAGAATTTTCAGGACTATTTCATTAACGTTGTAACACAGAAACTGGGAGCACAAATATATTCAGACGGAATTAGTCATTCACTCAAGCTGCCATACTCCGTATTTGAAGATCAGAGAAGCGGACAGACTCTCGGCATACTTCAGAAGGTCCGTGCAGATTCTGAGCGGCTTATTTCGGCATCAATCAATGTTCTCTTCACGTCAATTGTGGGGGTGATCTTTGTGGGCGTATATGCATTCACTGTTCACTGGATCATTGCACCTGTCTATCTGCTGGCAATACCGCTCATCGGTTGGATCAGCTCTTCATTCGGAAAAAAGATAAAGAACATTCAGAAGACCATTGTAGCGGAAACAACCGACCTTGCAGGATCTACAACAGAATCTCTGAGAAACATTGAGCTTGTTAAGAGCTTAGGACTATCATCACAGGAGATCATCCGGCTTAACAATACCACAGACAAAATACTTCAGCTCGAACTCAAGAAAGTAAAATACATCCGAAGTCTCAGTTTCATACAGGGAACAATTGTAAACCTTTTGAGAACAAGCATTCTGCTTCTGATGATGTATCTAATTTTCACACAAGCTATAACTACCGGACAGTTCTTCACGCTTTTCATTTACTCGTTTTTCATATTCGGCCCGCTTCAGGAGCTTGGAAACATTTTGAACATTTATCGCGAAGCAGAAGTGTCATTGGGAAAGTTTGAAGAGATCATGAATACGCCTGTTGATCCAAAGCCGGAGAGGCCGGTCAAGATTGACGGCATCAGAAATCTCACTTTTGAAAATGTCTCATTCAGGCATCAGTCATCAACAACAAATGCACTTAATGATATTTCATTCTATTCAGAGACAGGCAGTTCTGTTGCTTTTGTAGGACCGTCAGGTTCCGGGAAATCAACACTTGTGAAATTGCTTCTCGGGTTATACAGGCCGGCAGGAGGCAAGATCCTTTATAACGGAATAATGTTTGATCAGATAGATCTCGACGGACTGAGAGAGAAGATCGGATTTGTTTCGCAGGATACTCAGTTGTTCTCGGGAACGATAAGGGAGAACCTCTTATTTGTGAATCCCAAAGCAACAGATGAAGAATGTCTTGATGTACTTCACAAAGCAGCTTGCGAAACATTGCTCGAGCGAGCAGACAAAGGACTTGACACCGTTATCGGCGAGGGAGGTGTAAAAGTTTCCGGTGGCGAGAAGCAACGCCTTTCAATTGCCCGTGCTCTCCTTAGAAAGCCTGACATGCTGATCTTTGATGAAGCCACATCTGCTTTGGACTCAATTACGGAAGAAGGAATCAACAAGACCATTCGCGACATTACTTCCGGGAGAGACAGCATTACCATAATGATAGCGCACAGGCTGTCGACGATAATGTATTCCGACATGATCTATGTACTTGAGAAAGGCGACATAGTGGAATCAGGCAAACACGAAGAACTTCTGGAAACCAAAGGTCTTTATTATGCCATGTGGAGACAGCAGATTGGCGAAAGACATAATCCGCAGTTGCAGGTTAACGGCAATGTAGCAGTTGCAAGATAAGACGTAATCACCCTTCCGGAAGCACCCGTAGACCGGCTCAATATTCTTCCGTAAGGTCTACTTCATTGATGAAGTTTCTCTTTCCTGAAGCAAGCCGTTTCAGATTTTCAATGACTTCATCCCACCTGTCAAGATCATCAAACGGCGAAGCAGCCCTGTGCGGAGAAAGAACCACGTTTCCGAGTTTGTGAAATGGTTTTGCAAAGGGATACTCTCTTCCTTTCCTGTCTTTCTTCGGAGAGTAATTATACCAGACATCCAACGCAGCTCCCGCAATGATATTTTTTTCAAGAGCATTGTAAAGACCGGTTTCATTAACGATAGTTCCGCGGGCAACATTAACAAGCAGGCCGTTGCGTCCCAGAAGCTTAAGCTCTTTCAATCCGATCAGGTTCTCTGTTTTGGATGTGTGAGGAACGGCAATTATAAGAATGTCAGAACTCTTCAGAAATTCCCCGAGCATTCCTTCGCCAAACAAGTTTACCGTGTTCCCAGCATGATCTGTCAAACTTTTTGGAGTGTTTTTGTCGAGTCTTCTTTTGAGCACATTAAATTCATTACTGAACCCGGACAGAAATCTGTGAACTTTTGAATTGATTGCGCCATATCCAAGAAGTCCGATCTTACGGTTTTTAAGAAGTATGGATGAACTGAAGATGTCCTTATCATCACTTGTTCTCCAAACGCCTTTTTCCATCCAATTGTGATGAGGCACAATTCTGTTCATCAATGCAAGAAGCATTGCAACTGTATGCTGAGCAGTTGCATAAGAATGTCCGTGACCGTTTATCAATTTTACTTTCCTCTTCTTCGTAAGCTCTCTGAACACCTCAATCTGATGCTTCACTCCTGTTCCAGGATTGATGAATAACTTGAGCTTGCCGGCAACAGACAACAACTCTTTATCCGGTCTCCATCCGATGATTGCATCGGCTGATTCATAAAGAGCTTTCTTATTTTTCTCAAATGACTTATCGGGAAAAATCAGGCTAACTTCTTTCCCTATTTTCTTTTTAAGATGTCTCTTCAGTTCCTTGTCAATTTCCCAGATGAAAAGCACATTCGGTTTCCTTATCATTTCTTGTGTCCTTTTAAATTTTTGTTTTCATTTTCCGAGCATTCTTTGAAGAAGTCTGTTGTAGCTGTAAATGTTTCTCATTCTCACATAGAGGTTGAGGCTTTCTGACATATAGTCTTTTTTCAAATAGGCAATTTTCAGATATGTCTTCTCAAGAATTGTTTCAAGATCACCGCCAACGGCTTTGATGTGGTCAATTCCTTCGAGCAGTTCGGGGGTAGCCTTCTTTGATGAGATAAGCTCAAAAGGCAAGCCGCATGTAATGGCTTCTTTCATCTCCGTTACATCCAGATTATTTATCATCTGAATCAACCTCTTGTTATCCGGTCGCGAATCTATGACAGAAACGTCCCAAAGGAATTTGTCATTGAGTTTGACTTCCGTCAGCAAAGCTCTTCTGATCTTGTTCAAAGCGATCTTGTTGCCGGCAAGATCCTTTGTCATATCATAAATTTCCTTTACAATGCTCATAAGAAAACTTTGTTAAAAATAAAAGAGGCCGGTTAACAGGCCGGCCTCATATAAAACTGCGCTTCAGAGAAAGAGATTTTACTTTATCAGAAGCATTTTCTTCGTATCGGTAAACAGCGGAGTCTGTAGTTTGTAGTAATAAACTCCCGATGCCAGTGCCGATCCGTTGAACTCCACGTAGTGGCTTCCGGCTTCCTGTGCACCTTTGTTGATTGAAGATACAAGTCTTCCCATTGCATCATAAACACCAATGGTCACATCAGTTCTTGCCTTGAGCGAATATTGGATCTTTGTTGTAGGGTTGAAAGGATTCGGGAAATTCTGAGACAAGGAGAATTCATCCGGATTGATCGTTGAACCTGTAATGCCAACTACACCTACTGTAAGAGCCACTGTTCTTCTATGTACAGGTGTGCCGTTCGGACCTTTGCCTTCAACTGTTACAGTATAACTTCCTGCAGTTGTATTCGGCGCCGCATTAATTCTCACAAGCAATGAATCAGGATAATTGCTCAGAGTATTGCCGTTTGGAAATACTGCAGTCAATGCACCTGCTGAAGGAGTAGGAGTTATAGTTGCAGTAAATACAACATTGTCCGTATATAGCTTAACTGCCGGAACGACAGCTCTGAATGTCGTAAAATTCGAACTGTTTATTGTGACAGCAGCCGGGCTCACTCTCATTGCATAGTCAGGGAAATATGCTACATAACTTCCGAAGTTATTGTTTCTGAAATCTGCCCATGCAAGCATTGAGGTTTTCGGATTTGAAACAATTGAGTTGTAATCACCTAAATATGCAGGTGAACCTCCATTGCATTGTGTGCAATTGATTCTGAATTTTCTGTTTGAGACTCTCTGATTAGTTACGAAAGATTCTCCGCCATTTGTAGAGTAAGTTGCATAGATGAAAGCACTGTCGCTTGTCGGAGTGTCTCTTGTATCCATCCATTGCACGTACAATCTGCCGGTTGTCTTGTCAACCCACATTGCAGGATGCCATTGGTTATGGCTCGTTGAATTCGCATCATCATTTACCACAACTTCTGCTGACCATGTAGCGCCACCGTCAGTTGAATATCTGCAGAATACATCCGGCTTGTTTCCATTCCCGACAGGATTATTCGAGGCATAGACCAGATAGAGTCTGCCTCTGTAAGTTCCGTAGCTGTTGTCAGCTCCAATGAAAGGATATGGCCTGGTTCTCATATTGGATACAGAATTTCTGCCGCCAACCTGTGTTCCAACTGTATTGGCAAAATTCTGTGCGGACATTTGATCCCATGTAGCACCTCCGTTTGTAGATCTGAAGAATGTATAAACAGCCGCGAATGCAGATCCCGTACTCTTTACAAAGTAAGCGGCGCCTCCCTGAACATCACCGAAAGCTCCAACTGCGGTCATGTTTCCCGGCAATGTATTTGATGATGTGAACATTGTTGTGAAAGTTGCTCCACGGTCTGTGCTTCTTACAACATTTCCCGGAGTCATTGCTCCGTAAACGTAATTTGAGTATGGACCGTTTGTCTGATCAGCAGCAATCCAGTTCTTATCGTTGCCAATATTTGCAGTTACCGCGGTTCCCCATGCGGCACCGCCACTGGTTGAAGTTACGACCCATGTTCCGGTAATCGGACTTTTCATGTTGTCGTAATACAATTTGCCGAGACTGTCATAAGCAGTAACCGGATCACCTGCTGAATTCGGGAATGTAGGAGTATTTCTCAGCCAATCAATTCCATTCAGCGTATAGTAAGTTCCGTTGATGTTATATGCCAGAAAATATTGTCCGGGTACAAGCGGATTTTCAGAAATGTGGCATTCAGCAAAATCTACACCGAGGTCAAAGTTATCAAAGTCATCAATTGTTACGACTGACATAGGCGAAGTAATGTATGAGTTGCCGTCAGCAAGGAAGACAGGATTTCTGTCTGAGTTTGGATCATCGTCCCAGCTTGCATACAAACCCGTAGATGTTACGAGAGACAGGGCTGTTAAGAATGCAAACACAGGTAAGAGTGTTAAGAACTTCTTCATTTGAAGTTGTGTTGGTTTGGTTTTAGAAAAATGTAGGTGAAATTATGAAAATAATTGCGAACTTAAAACTTAATTTTGATATTCATCAGTTCTCTTCTCAATATCTCCAATGCTCTCTGACTTGCTCTGTCAATGTTAATATCCCTCCGGTTGCCGAAGTGAAATTCCAAAGCATACGATTTTTGAGCAGATGAAAATCCAATCCACACAAGTCCTACCGGTTTATCCTTTGTTGCACCGCCTGGTCCTGCAATGCCGGTTGTTGACAGCGCATAATCCGAACCTGTGGACTGCCTTATTCCGGCAGCCATCTGAATAGCCACTTCACTGCTCACTGCGCCAAATTTTCTGATATCTTCTTCATTCAAGTTCAACAGTCTGACTTTTTCCTGATTTGAATAAGCGCATACTCCGCCAAGATAGTAATCTGAACTGCCTGCAACACTTACAATTCTGGAAGAGATCTTACCTCCCGTGCATGACTCAGCAACCGAAAGTGTCTTTCCATTTTCGCTCAAGAGTCTTCCTATCACTGCTTCAAGTGTGTCATCATTCTCGCCAAAGATATAATCTCCTGCTATTTCTCTGATCCTGCTTTCCATGGATTCAAGCTTTGAACGCGCAGATTCTTCATCGCTTCCGGTTACGTTCATCCTGAGTCTGACTCCTGTTGCCGAAGGAAGAAAGGCAAGTTTATTGTTGCCGATTAGCTTATTGACATCACCAAACATTTCAAAAAGCGAAGACTCCCCTATTCCGGTTGTGTGTAGAGTTTTCTGCAACAATACTTTGCCTCCTTCTTTAAGAAATTTTGTCATGAGTTTAGGAAGAACAAATTCCTCCATCATCGGTTTCATCTCATAGGGCACGCCCGGAAGAGCAACAAATACTTTGCTGCCTTTATCGATCCATATTCCGGGAGCAGTTCCATTCTTATTCCAAATGACCTCTGAGTTTTTGGGAACCAGCGCCTGACCTTCATTTATCAATGGCATTTCGATCTTTCTTGCCGCAAAGAAATTCCGCACGTGTTCAAGAACTTTCTCATCAGTTACAAGTTCGTCTTTGAAAAATTTTGTGAGTGAGGGCTTAGTGATGTCATCATGCGTGGGACCCAATCCGCCGGTAATAATTGTTACGTCATAATTCCTGAATGAGTCTTCAAACTCATCAAGCAGAAAGATCTCCTCATCACCTATGACTACAGCTTTTTCAACAGGCATACCTGCTGAGAACATTTTCTCTCCGATGAATGCGGAGTTTGTATTAACGATCTGACCGATCAGAATCTCGTCACCAATTGAAATCAACTTGCACCTTATCATCTAAAATAAATTAATTTCTGAAATGGAAAATAGTGCTGAAACAATTCCGGCATAAATGCCTGCAACAACATCATCTGCCATAACGCCGAAGCCGGATTTAAGTTCATCGAAATATTTTGCCGGCTGAACTTTGAATACGTCAAAAAATCTGAATGCAACAAAGCAGATCATCGCATTGAAAAGACTCATTTCAGTTCTTCCGAAAAGAATGAATATCAAAAGAGTAATCCACATTCCTACGGCTTCATCAATCACGATCACTGAGGGATCATCGCCGTACCGCTTCATTATTGGCTTTGCAGTTAATGTCCCGGCAATAAATGCAATGGCTATCAGCAGCAGCAGAATTGTGGGCTGCATTGCAGGCTTGAAGAAAATTATCATCAGTGCTGCAAGACTTCCTACAGTCCCGCTTGCTACCGGAAAGAAACCTGTGAAAAAGAAACTTCCTACAGCCAATGCGATCAAAGGAACCTTTGCATCCTGATCTGCGATCGCCTTTCTCTTAATTATTCTCAAGAAAATTCTTAGGAGATTTTACGAGTCCGATGAAATAAGACATTCCGGTAAGCAGTGTGATTAAAGTTACCGTAAGCGCCAAAATATAATTTGCGGTTGAATGGAAAAAATTGTCGATCGCAATTGCAATATTGCGGTCGGGGAAGAAAGACTTAATGCTCACCAGAAGTACAATACCGAAAATGTAAGCCATCTGAATGAATGTCTTGGTCTTTGCAGCAAAAGAAGTCTTGAGTGTTCTGCCTTTCATTTCTTCGTAAGATCTCAGCAATGTCATTACAATATCTCTTACAACAATTATTACTACCATCCACAGAGGCATTATGCCCATCAAATAGAAAGCAAGAAATGCAGCCGAAGTAAGAAACTTATCTGCCAGCGGATCGAGGAAGATTCCGGCTTTGCTTATCTGTCCGTACTTACGGGCATGCATGCCGTCATACCAGTCAGTGAAAATAGCTAATACGAAAATTGCCAGTGCGGCCTGTCTGCTTGAATCAGATTCAGAAATGAAAAGAAATAAGAATACCGGAGAAAGTATTAGCCGAAGCAAAGATAATTGATTGGGAAAAGACATCTCCGTAAACTAATAAATGATCAACATTTTTCTATCACAGTTGCAATTCCCTGACCAACGCCTATGCACATTGTTGCCAGGCCAAGTTTCTTATCTTGTTTTTCCATTTCATGAAGCAACGTTACGATGAGCCTGGAACCGCTGCTGCCCAGCGGATGCCCGAGTGCTATTGCCCCACCGTTGACATTGATTATGCTTTCATCTAGTCCCAGACTGTCAATGCATGCAAGACTCTGTGATGCAAATGCTTCATTGAGTTCAATCAGCTCAATATCACCAAGTTTGAGTCCGGCGCGTTTCAGAACTTTTTCCGTTGCAGGCACAGGTCCTACTCCCATGTGCGCAGGATCAACTCCGGCAACAGCCGAAGCCACAATCCTTGCCCTCGGAGACAAGCCATGTTTCTTGCAAAACTCTTCCGAGCAAATCAATAGCATTGATGCACCGTCATTTATGCCGCTTGAATTGCCGGCAGTTACCGTTCCGTCTTTTCTAAATGCGGGTTTAAGCGTTGAGAGCTTTTCAATGGTTGTGTCAAATCTCGGAAATTCATCCGTATCAAAGGTTATTGTCTCTTTCTTCAGCGGAATTTCTACTGCTGTTATCTCGTCTTTAAACCTTCCTGAAGATATTGCGTCCTTAGCTTTCATCTGTGACTTGAATGCAAACTCATCCTGTCTATCTCTTGTGATCTTATACTTCTCTGCAACATTCTCGGCAGTTTCTCCCATTGAGAAAGGATGGTATAGTTTAGCAAGTTTTGGATTTGTGAATCTCCAGCCGAGAGTTGTATCAAACATTTCTGCTTTTCGTCCCCATGCCTCTTCGCTCTTACCAATCACAAAAGGAGCCCTTGTCATTGATTCAACTCCACCGGCGATGAAGCATTCTCCTTCTCCCGCTGAAATTGAATGCGCTGCATCTGCTACTGCCTGCATACCTGATCCGCACAGGCGGTTAACGGTTGAACCAGGCACATCAACCGGAAGTCCCGCGAGCAGCACACACATTCTCGCAACATTTCTGTTCTCTTCACCGGCTCCGTTTGCATTTCCAAGAATAACATCATCTATTATGTCGGTTGGTATATTTTTTTTCGAGAGATTTCGCTCGGCAACTTCCTTAATGAGCAGTGCAGCCATATCATCAGGCCTGACGTTCTTGAGAGTACCTGCATGTTTTCCTATCGCAGTCCGCGTAGCATCCACAATATAGACCGTCTTGTTCAAATTATAATACCCTTTCGCAATTTGTTTATTTGTTTAGAATGTAAGTGTAGGCGGCAAATTATCTAAATAGAAATCTTTATGAAACTGCAAAAAAAGTTGAAAGTTGAAAATTGAAAGTTGAGAATTGTGGCAGAGCCGTCCCTTCGGGAAAAGTTGATTTAATTGGAGCAGTTATCCATACCGGAGAATTGCAGGAAAGCAATTGAATTGATGAAAATCGAGAGATGGTAGAGAATTTCAAACCATGGTTCTCAATTTTTAATTTTTAATTTTCAATTTTTAATTGAAATCAGAATCTCGCATTAATCCCAATCGTTGGCAGAATAGGAAACATGCCGACTGTACGGCGCTTGATTGTTAGATCTGAATTCAGAGAGTAGTCATATCCCAGAACATTTTTTCTGTTGTAGACATTGATGACATCCAGATAGAATGCCCAGTCGGTTGACCAGAAATGCGTGTAAGCCGTTGCGCGAAAATCAAGACGATGATAATCAGGCCTCTTTTCGCTGAATTGATTCTGATCATCCCCGAAGTCCAGATTGAACAATGCCTCTCCGGTCAGCAGGTTTGTAGCAATTGAATCACCTACAATTCGCGGTGTTACGCCAACAGGCGGAGTGAATGGGAAGTTAGTGGCATAAGTCCATCTGGTTCCAAGCTCCAGCCAGTTGTTCACGCGATAATTGAGAACAACATTGGCAACGTGAGACTGTTCAAATCTGTACGGGGTCGTAACGCCATACTTTTCTCTGTTTGAAACGGAGAATGAATAATTTATCCAGCCGGATAATTTTGAACGAGCTGACAGATTTTTCTTTTCGATCGCAATTTCAAATCCATACGCATTGCCTGTACCAATGTTAACAGGATTAGTTGTGACAGAATCGTAAGCAAGTTTTTCAGAAGATCTTATCCAGTTTTTAACATCCTTGACATAAGCAGGATCCGTTATTCCGGGATCCTTCAGAGCATATTCATATCTGAAGGCAGTCATTCTCTGTTGCTCGAGAAGATTGTCAAAACTCTTGTAATATGCTTCTGCCTTTGCAAACCACTCATTGGTTATCCATCTGTCAATTCCCATTATCAAATGGTAAGCCCGCTCAGCTTTGAGTCCTCTGTCTGCTGCATTGCTAAGATCATAGAATGTCCTGCCGTCAACAAGTTTTTCGAGTCCGGGTGATTGATAGTAAACACCCGCCGACGCGCGCAAGGTCGTAATCGGATCAAAAGCATATCCGACATTGACCCTTGGAGCGAGATATGGCGTTTGAATAATCTGAAAATAATCAAACCTGAGTGATGGCTGAAAGAATATCTTGTCAGTCAATCTGAACATGCTCTGACCATAAACATAAGCCCTTATGTTATCCTCTCCCTGAAGCTGAAAACTGTCAAGCAGTGCTGAGGCAGTCGGGAATGCCGCAATTATGGATCTGAACTGTTCATCAATCTTAAGATTGTATGCAAGATCTGTTCTGACAATATCAACCCCGCCGCCAAACTCGACCTCGGACTTCTTATTTAGCAGAATTGATTTGTTGCTGAGAGAATATTTTCTGAAAGTGTATTTAGAATCAAACTCGAGACCAAGAAGAGCACCGATGTTTCTCAGACTGTCGCGTTGCTCCGGAGTATAATTCTCACTGTCAATGAGCGGATCAAGAATTTCACTGTTGAAATCATTGTCTCCGTTATTCTTATACCACGAAGCGGTTGTCCTTGAAACAAATTTTGCATTCGGTGCGTAGTGCCATGCAAATGACAGAAGGTCATTCTTTGTAACATCCTCAACTGCAACACTGTCCGGCTGCTCATTATCTTCCCCCGGAACAATATCAACACCGTCTTCAGAGAATATTCCGTTGACAATGAACTTATTCTTGTCAAAGGGTCCTACGGCAATCTTGAACTGAAGATCTCTGAATGCAGGAAATGAAGAATCTTCTGTTATCAGTCCCGCGCTCTTTGCAAACGGTCCGACGATCAGATCGTAGTATGTCCTTCTTGATGATACTATCCACGAGCCGGGGATATTGAATGGATTCTTGCCGTTAAAAATCAGATTTGCATTTGATATGCTGGCATTGATAATCGAGTTAAGAGTTTTGGTTCTGTCCCCCTCTTTGTTCAGAACATCAAGCACTGCTGATAGCCTGTCACCGTATTTTGCCGGAAAACCGCCGGTGATAAGTGTTATGTCGCTAAGAGTTTCAGGATTGAACATGCTGACAAGCCCGTAAAGCCTGTAAGGATTGAAAACTTCCACATCATCCATAACAATTAAGTTCTGATCGGGGCCTGAGCCTCTGATAATCAGCTGTGAAGTGAAATCATTTGGAGAAGTTACTCCCGGAAGCGATTGTAGCGTCCGAAGTACATCTTCAACTGCTCCGGGAAGATTCTTAACATATTGTGGCTTAATATTGATAAGACTTGTTCTGAGATCATCCTGCCGTTGTCGGAATATTCCTTCAACTTCAATTTCCGCAGTACTGACGATCTTCTCTATCAGATATATTTCAATGAATTTTTTCTCACCTTTTCTTATGAACAGGTTCTTATATTCATAAGCATCATAGCCGGGCAAGGTAACTGTTATGTTGTAGTTGCCTTCAGGAACAACAGATGAAAAGTTTCCGTCTGAATCAGAGAATGTATCATAATTTTCGGAATTTCCGGCGATCCTCACAAAGATCTTATCCAACCGCTCATCCTGATCCGAGCGGACAGTTCCGGAAATGACGGCATCCGATGAATCAGCCGGAATTTGAGAATAAGCTTCGGCTGAAAAGATCAGAATTAATATAAAAAGGGTAACGCTTCTGAGCATAATCAAATAAATGGAAAATTCGAATAGTGAAACGGCAGGAAACAGCTTTAAGTTTCAACGGAATGTGTAAAAATTTTTCTATTGCACGATGTCATTCAGATTCAATAGTCAGAGGATTTCAGAGAGATTTCAAATCCCTGATTTCACCGCTCAGTTTCTTTGCGGCACCGGATACTGATTCAAAGAATTGATTCTCATTGCAGTCAATTCCGGCTGAATATATTATTGCCCTGCTTGAGTTAATGAGGAATCTGTCTGTATGGAGGTTCTTTATCAGCTCTCCAAGTTCATTGCCTTGTGCACCGATTCCGGGAATCAGCAGTGGGACTTCCGGATGAGAATCTGTAAACTGTTTCAGCTCATTCACATAGTTTGCACCGAATACAAAACCTGTCTTGTCAATCTCATTCCAGCTTAATGACTTTCTGATTATCTTGTTATAAAGTTTTTCTCCGCCGGATTCATCATGCTGGAAATCAGCAGAACTTTCATTCGAGGTCAGTGCCAGAATATAAATCAGTTTGCCGGATCTTTTGAAAAACGGCTCGAGTGAATCTTTGCCCATGTATGCATTCACCGTAAGCGAGTCAAATCCGTACTTATCAAAATATGTCCTTGCATATAATTCAGATGTATTGGCAATATCTCCCCGCTTGGCATCGCAGATCTTTATAAGATTGTCCGGAATTTCGGCAAGCGTTCCTCTTACGGCTTCCAATCCTTTTTCTTCAAGATATTCATAAAATGCCATGTTGAGTTTGTAACCCGCCACTTTATCTTTTGTTGCAGTTATGACAGCTCTGTTAAATTCCAGCGCAGGATTGGGGAACTTGTGAAAGATTGCCGGGATCTTGTCAAGATCAATATCCAATCCTACTACAACATTGGACTTCCCTGAAGCAATAGCAGCATCAAGTTTGGTTGTATAATCCATCAGAAATTTTTCCACATCATTGATTCGACCGGTTTCTTCGTTTTCTTATTATACTTTGCGGAAGACTTTTTATTGTATGGCGTCAATACGATCCCGTCCACTTTGAAATAGATCAACTGGCCAATCGGCATTCCTCCGTAAATCCTTACCGGCTGTTTGACGGAGATCTCCAAAGTCCAGTTGTTCTTGAATCCGACATCGCCTTTTCCTGCAGTAGCATGAATATCAATTCCCAATCTGCCGACGCTTGATTTGCCTTCCAGGAACGGGACGTATTCATACGTTTCTGTATATTCAGCCGTCACTCCAAGATAAAGCTTTGTAGGAAGAAGAACATAACCTTCCTTCGGTATTTTGAAATGCGTAATCTTATTATGCTTCTTTGCGTCAAGGATCTCATCATCATAGACTGAAAGCCAATCGCCGAGATGCACATCGTAGCTGTTTGAGCCGAGATTCTTTCTGTCGAAAGGTCTGATGACTATGTTCTTGAACTTAATCTCTTCTAGGATCTTCTTGTCTGAAAGTATCATCTTTTGTTTTAGTTGGATAATTTACATTTGAAGAAAAATCTCAGTACTGATTCTTGAATCTGTAAGCGTTCATTGCTATTCCAATCATCACAAAGAATGACAGCAGAGATGAAATGCCATAGCTCATAAGAGGAAGCGGTATTCCGATCACCGGCAACAACCCGATCGTCATGCCTACATTGATTACGGTATGACAGAAAATCACGCTGGCAATTCCTATGCATGCAATGCTAAGGAATCTGTTCTTTGAGATGCTGCCGTTGCTCACAATCCTGGAGATCAGCAGCAGAAAGAGCAGGAGTACAGTGATCGAACCAACGAAACCGAATTCTTCTCCAATCATGCAGAATATGAAATCAGTCCATTGCTCGGGAATGAACTTAAGCTGAGTCTGCGTACCTTGCAGGAATCCTTTGCCAAAGAGTCCTCCCGAACCAATTGCCACCTTTGACTGGATTACATTATACCCGCTGCCAAGCGGATCCAGAGCCGGATCGAACACAGCTTGTATCCTTCTTTGCTGATACGGCTGAAGTTTGCTGTAGAGACTGTCGGCGGAAATTCCTATCACTACGTTTACCAGTAAAACTATCCCGATCACGATCATATTCCGCTTGAAGAATAAAAGCAAAAAACCAACGAGTACAAGGGCTCCAATAAAATAGGGTGTTCCGAGTAATGCTCCGACCACTACTATGATCGGTGATAAGATCACCATTAATACAAAGGGAGAAAGCTCAGCCCAGAAAAAGATCGGAAGGATCATTGAAAGAAATACCAGGGAAGTGCCCATATCCGGCTGCTGCATTATTAATGCAACCGGAACCAGAACAAACATTGCTGCCTTAATGAACTCAAACGGACGGTTCAGATTTCTGAAACCCTCCTCGGTTGATGTCATGTAATTTGCCAGGGCAAGTATAGTCGTGATCTTGGCAAACTCAGACGGCTGAATACCAAAGCTTCCAACAGAAAACCAACTCTTGGAACCTGCTATTCTTTTTCCAAAGATGAGAACCAAAACCAGCAACACCAGTGACATTGCATATAGAAAATAAGAAGCTCTCGATATGAACCTTGGAGGAATAAAACTTATGATCATCATTAACGTAATTCCCAAAACACCGAACCAAAGCTGCCTTGAAAAGTAATCCCCACCGCCGGTATATGTTGCACTGAATACAGCAAGCAGTCCGCAGGAAAGTATTCCAACTGACAGGAATATCAGCATCAGATCAATTCTTTCGAAAAAACTCTTATCCAATATCTGCTTTTGAATTAAGGTTAGTCAATCAGCCGCTCCTTCACTCACCATTTTTATCTGAGCATCCGGATCATAGCCCGGACCTCCGAGGTATTTTACCATGATCTTTGCAGCAGTAGGCGCCGCAAAAGATGCACCCCATCCTTCCTTCTCTCCAAGTACACAGATAGCAATTCTCGGATCTCCATAAGGAGCATATCCGACAAACCATGAATGGTTCTTGCCGGTTGAATTCTGAGCTGTACCTGTCTTTCCGCAAAGTTCAAAATCAGCCGACTTAACGCTCTTTGCCGTTCCTGAGCCATTGACTACAAGATACATTCCTCTGTTCACTGCTTCATAATATTTTAGAGGCATGTCAATTCTTCTCTGTTCAAACTTCACATCTTCATAAGTATTGGTAACCGTATTCTTGACCTTGGAAACAAAATGCGGCTGGCAGTAAAGTCCGTTCATTGAGATCGCAGCAACATAGGCAGCCATCTGCATTGGAGTTACACCAAGCTCTCCCTGCCCGATACCAAGATTGACAAGCACTCCGTTCGGCCATTTATCTTTGCCGAAGACTTTGTCATAATATTTTCTGGTCGGCAAAAGTCCGGAGTATTCCTGAGGAATATCAACTCCGGTTTTCTGTCCGAAGCCAAACATCCTGCAATACCTTTCAAAGTTGTCAATGCCGAGCGCTAATCCCATCTTGTAATAGAATACATTTGATGAAACCTCAAGAGCACGGACAACATTAATGTTGCCATACGATCCGTGATCTTCATAAGCCCTTCCACCGTAAACAAATGCACCAGGGCAATTTACCGTTGAAGTAGGAGTAATTATACCTGAATCAAGAGCGGCCATTGACATCATCATCTTCCAGGTAGAACCCGGCGGATATCTTGTCTGTGTAACGCGGTTGAACATCGGCTTGTCGGGATTTGCTATGAGAGATGCATAAACTTTTGGATCGGTCTTTCCGGTAAAGAGCGACAGGTCAAAATCAGGTTTTGAAACAAAACACAGTATCTCGCCGTTTCGGGGATCGAGAGCAACAAGCGCTCCTTCTTTTCCCTCCATCAGTTTTTCGGCATAAAGCTGAAGGTCTTTGTCCATTCCAAGCATCAGGTCCTGTCCGTTAACCGGCGGTATGTCGCTGTTGCCGTCATTCAGCGGACCGATCTCTCTTCCGTTAACATCAACTGTAATGAACTTATATCCTTTGACACCTCTGAGATCTTTCTCGTAATTCTTTTCAAGGCCGGTGGATCCGACAACATCGCCCTGTTTGTAATAGTCTCCCTCTTGTTTCTTCAACGCTTTCTCCGATATTTCGCTTGCATAACCGAATGCATGTGAACCGATGATACCGTCGGGATAAAATCTTATGGCATCGATCTGATAATCAACACCTTTCAGGCGATCATGATTCTCCGCAATATGCGCGACTATCCTGAATTCAACATCCCGTTTTATCTTTGTTGGATTGAATCGGTTTGTGCCTTTCACTTCTTTGAGAGCTTGTTTCAGTCTGTCAGGAGGAATATCAAGAAGCAATGACATTTCGGAAAGATTGTTCGTATCAAATTGCGAAGGTGTGATTGTTACAGTGTACGAGGGTTTATTATCAACAAGCACTTTACCGTTTCGGTCATACATTAATCCTCTGGGCGGAGTGATCGTGATGGTCTTAATGGAATTCTTATCTGACATTCCCCTCAGTTCATCTGCAGAAAGAAGCTGCAGATAGGCCAGTCTTGCTCCAAGCAGAACAAAGACTAACGCGCACAAAGAAAGTATTATGGCTCTCTTTTTTTCCGGTTCCATCAGATTGATTTCTTTATATCAAATTTGTTAAATATCAGATTCGACATGAATCCGATAACTGCAGTATATGCAGCTGTTGTTAGAACATACGTGACAATTATTTCCGGTATCGACAGCCCTGATCCCTGAAAGTAGATTGCGAAGTATATAAAGTAGCAAATGACCGCACACATGAAAATAATTCCGACAAATGAAAACTTGATCGAACTTTCTCCCGGTTCTCTGTGAAAATATCCGGCAATGAACCCGCTGATTGTATAAGACAAAGCAGACAGTCCGGTAAATGACCCGCTTAGAATATCCAGAATTAGCCCGGCAAGAAAACCATAGATCATGCCTGATATGTGCCCTCTCGAGATTCCAAGATAGATTACAAGCAGAAGAACTAAGTCCGGAGAAATTTTGTACCTCGAAATTGAGATCAGATCAAGAACTGTCACCTGAATAAGGATCAGAACTGCAAAAAACAAAGCAAACTTTATGTAGTCGGAAAAAAACAATTCTTATTTGTCCGATTTAAAATAAGATGACTCAAGATCGAATCTTTCCTTGTCCGGCAAATGCTTAAGCACAAATACTTCTTCAAGATCAGTAAATGAAACGGAAGGTTCTACAACAACCTTCTTGAACAGATTATCCAGATTGCCTTCTTCTACAACCGTGCCGACAGGAACTCCGGCAGGAAAGTAATTGCTGTAGGGCGAGGTTATGATAATATCTCCCTGCTTCACATCAGCGCTTTTGGGAACATTGTTGATAACCAGATTTCCTGCCCCGTCAAAATTGAGTATTCCGTCAACACGGCTTCTTTGATTCTTAACAGAAATGTTCAGATTCCTGTTGTAAAGGATCTGTGCTATTGAATAATTTTTACTTACTGACACGACCCGTCCTACAAGCCCGTCATCGGTTATCACCGGCATATTTACCTTAACGCTGTCACTCTCTCCCACATTAAGTGTGATAGTATTTCTGGCATGTACAAGAGACTTGTTCACGATCCGCGCAATGATCACTCCGGATATATTCTTGTCCTTAAGGCCAAGTGTACGTGAGAGTCTTATATTCTCAAGCTTTGCTTCCTTCAATGATGAAAGTTCATTGGCAAGCTGAATATTCTTCTCACGGAGGAATTCGTTTTCCTGTTGGATCTCAAATACATTCGGAACAACGGACATGCCGCTCTGCACGGTGCCCACAACTCCTACTGCAACAGCTCTGAGAAATCTTATCTGAACATTATCATTGGAAAAAATCAGGAACAGAGAAATGATAACAAGGATAGTGAGAATGAGGTAATCCTTGATACGGAAAAGAAGCAGCCCGAATGTTTTCATTTACTGTTAAATGAAGAACTGTAAACAGTTCTTATGTGTGGTGATTCAATTGGTTTAACGCCTCAGTAATACTTTCTTGTAGTTGTCAAGGTTCTCAAGAACTTTTCCTGTGCCTCTTGCAACAGCAGTCAGCGGATCATCAGCAACGTGAACGGGAACGCCGGTTTCCATCTTGATTCTCTCATCAAGTCCCTTGATCAATGCGCCGCCGCCTGTAAGAAAAATTCCCCTGTCAAGCAGATCAGACGAAAGCTCGGGAGCAGTCTTCTCCAGTGCAACCTTAACTGCTTCGATCATTTGTATTACGGGCGAGTTTAACGACTCCCGGATCTCAACGGAACTTACTTCCGTAATCTTCGGAACACCTGCTACAAGGTCTCTTCCCTTTACTTCAATTATCACTTCTTCTTTCTGCGGCATTACGGATCCTACCTGGCATTTGATCTCTTCGGCAGTTCTTTCGCCAATGAGTATGTTGTGATTGTTTCTGAAGAATCTGATTATTGATTCCGTAAGTTCGTCTCCGGCTATTCTGATCGAAGCGCCGTTTGTGATTCCTGACAAGGCAATCACTGCAATTTCGGTAGTACCGCCGCCGATATCCACTATCATATTTCCGTAAGGTCCCATTACATCGAGTCCGATGCCTATGGCCGCTGCCATTGGTTCGGAGATAAGATATACTTCCTTTGCACCTGCATGTTCTGCAGTATCACGAACTGCGCGTTTCTCAACTTCCGTTATTCCGCTCGGTACACATATCACAATTCTCTTCGAAGGCATCCAGCTTGAGCTTATCTTCTTGATAAACTCCTTGATCATTCCTTCGGCTATTTCAAAATCTGCTATAACTCCGTCCTTCATTGGCCTGATGGTTGCCAGCTCTTTATGAACTTTTCCCATCATCTGCTTTGACTCTTCGCCAATTGCAATTATTTTTCTTGAAGTTACATCATAGGTGACAATGGAGGGCTCATTCAGCACGATGCCTTTTCCCTTCATATAGATAAGGGTGTTTGCCGTGCCTAGATCGATCGCTATGTCGTTGGAAAACATTCCAAAAAGTGGCATTAGGAATCTCTGTGTTTAAACTTTTTTTGTATAACGTTAATTAGTGTTTGAAGTGTCTGATCCCCGTGAACGCCATCGCAATCTGATGAGCGTCAGCTTCTTCGATCACTTCCGAATCCCTTACAGAACCACCGGGTTGAACAATGGACCCCGCACCGCTTTCAGCAATCGCTGTTATTCCATCTGCAAACGGGAAAAATGCATCCGATGCAACAGCGCTTCCCGACAGGTCGTGTCCGAATTGTTTTGCTTTTGCTACTGCGATCTTTGTTGAATCAATTCTCGAAGGCTGTCCTGCTCCGACTCCAAGAGTTTTCAAGTTCTTTGCAAACACGATAGCATTTGACCTGGTATGTTTAGATATCGTTTCTGCAAAGATCATGTCTCTTGTTTCATCTTCATCAGCCGTTCTCTTCGTAACAAATTTCAACCTGTCCGTCCCGGTCGTTTCATTATCTTTTTCCTGAACCAAAATTCCTCCGCTTACACTTCTGATTTCATATTTCTGCGGAATGAATTTGTATCGAATGATCCTTCTGTTTTTCTTCTTCATCAGAAGCTCAAGGACGTCTTCGTCAAAATCAGGCGCCAAAATAATTTCGGTGAACAATTTATCAACTTCAATCGAAGTATTAAAGTCTAATTTTTCATTGAACGCAACTATTCCGCCAAACGGAGAAATTGTGTCTGTTGAGAATGCTTTTCGGTAAGCATCAAGATTATCGCTGCCTATGGCTGCTCCGCTGGGATTTCCGTGCTTTATTATCACACATGCTGTTCCAAACTTGCTCAGATCTGATATTAGATCATATGCAGAGTTAATGTCCAGCAGGTTGTTGTAAGAAATTTCCTTTCCATGCAGGACTTCAAATGTTTCGTCAAAATTCTTTTTTACAAGCAATGCACTCTGATGAGGATTCTCACCGTAACGAAGTGATGATAACTCATTGCCCGGGAACATCTTCCGAGCATACGCATCAACACTCTGATCATTATTTCCAAGGAGATATTCGGCTATCTCAGCATCGTATCCCGAAGTAATGGAAAATGCCTGCGCTGCAAGTCTGCGAGAGTATTGCCTGTCAATATTGTTGGATGTCTCGTTCAGAAGATTTGTATATTCTTCATACTGCTCAGGACTTGTGAGAATGTCAACATGCATGAAGTTCTTTGCAGCCGCCCGAATCAATGTAACGCCGCCGATATCTATCTGCTCAATTGCTTCTGAGAGTGTCACATCATCACGCGCTATTGTTTCGGAAAACGGATACAGATTAACTACCACAAGATCTATGGTGCCGATGTTCATCTCTTCAACAGTCTTTGAATGTGACTCAATGCTTCTGTCTGCGAGAATTGCTCCGAAGATCTTCGGATGAAGTGTCTTAACTCTGCCATCGAGTATTTCAGGAAATCCTGTTACCTCTTCTACTGATTTGACTTTTATTCCGCTTTCCTTCAGCAGTTTGTAAGTTCCGCCGGTGGAGATAATTTCGATGCCGGACAATTCAAGTCTGCCGGCAAGCTCAGCTATGCCGCGCTTGTCATAAACACTTATTAATGCTCGTTTGACCAAATTGGAATTAAGTAATGCAGTTTAATAATAACGGGTGTGTCAATTATCTTACCTGTATCTTGTTGTCATCGACAATGATCTTCCCTTCTTCGAATTTCCTTATCACTTCCGGATAATACATGTGCTCCATTTTTCTGATCCTTTCATCAAGCGAAAACTCATCATCACTGTCATACACTTCGCAACACTTCTGAAATATGATCCTTCCTGTATCATATCCGCCGTCAACAAAATGTATCGTGATCCCGCTTACCTTCACTCCGCTGTCTATCACAGCTTTGTGTACATTGATCCCGAACATCCCCTTCCCTCCGAATGAAGGGAGTAGTGCCGGATGGATATTGATTATACTGTCTTTGAAATGTTCAGTAACGGAATTCTCTATCATCTTCATGTATCCGCACAGCACAACAAACTCAATACCCCTTGAGGTAAGCTCGTTCAGAATCATGTCTGAATATTCTGTATCATCAAGCTGAGCAAACTTCTTTCTGCTTATATGAAGGCATTCAACTCCATTCTTCAATGCGATCTGTGCCGCTCCTGATCCTGAATTGTTCGTAATTAAGAGAGAGATCTTTGAAGAGAGGTATCCGTCTTCCGCCGATCTTAATATTGCATTGAAATTGCTCCCGGCTCCGGAAGCAAAGATACAAATATTCAACTAAAAATCTTTACTGCGCAAATTACTAAAATTGATTTGGAGTTACAATTTAACTTTGAGCAAAACTCCCGGCTTCTTCAAATTTTTCTGCGCTCTAAACTACCCCTCCTTAGAATGAGCAACCCAATTGAAAAGCATTTACCTTATCAGCATCATTCTTTCCGACTTGCTCCAGCTGTTAGTTTCAATTCTGTAGAAGTAAACTCCGCTCGGATTCGAACCTGAATTCCAGACAGCTTCATAACTTCCTGCACTGACCTGCTCATCCACCAATACATCAACTAACCTGCCCTGAATATCATACACAGCAAGCTTAACTTTCTCACTTCGCGGAATGCTGAATCTTATCTTTGCTGATGGATTGAACGGATTAGGATAGTTCTGCAAAAGTTCGTATGAGTCAGGTATTTCAGAATTTACCTGACTGATGTTGATGAACGGATTTGGCTTGTAAAGAATAAGCTGGCCGTTAACAGTATAGTGTGGCTCAGTATGTCCCGTATAATTGTAATTGCAGTCAGTACATGTGACGCCGGAAACACAGTTCGGATTATTAGGTCTGCAGAAGTTTTCATACGGCATGAGATTATAGTCAATCACTACATCCTGCCCTGGAGTAATTACTGAAGTTGCGTCAACATCCCATGGAATCACGCTTGCACCGGGACACCATCCGGCACGCGCATACTGCCATGTGCCTCCCTGCGGACTGCAAGGATTTGCGCTGCAGTCACCTCTCCACAATACATGATCAAATGAAGTTGTGCCGACAGTCAGAGTGTGAATCTTAAAAGAAAACTCCGCGGCATTATCAGTATTACCCTGTCCGTGGCCTGTATTTGTAATGCGCATCATTGCCTTTGTTGTAACAGCATCAACAGGTACTGTTCTTGGCGGAAGATAATTCTCTACGGGATTTGCGGTGTCTCCATAGACAATTCTCGACTGCTGCCACAGGTTAACAACTTTGTAAGGAACTATTTCCGGTTGTCCTGAAACATAAGCAAACTTGATTGTAACAAGCCATCCGCGTGTACCACCGATCCAGCTCTCAATGTAGCTTCCCAGTCTTACCGTGTCTTTAAGAAGACTCATGTAATCAGTAACATCAAATACAAACACACATTGTCCCGGATAACCGCCGCCGACAATGTTGTAAGGCGTTATCATTCTTGCAATTTCATAATTGGTTGTTGAATCCACATAAAGCTTCACCCATCCGAGCCGGTCCCAGGGATCGCAACCTGCAGACGGACAACCGATGGTATAGTACATTAGTATCTTTGAGTATTGATAAGTTGATGTATTCGGAAGAACGTATGTGCCATAATGCACATCAGCCCAGTTTTGAAAATTCTGATTGAAAGTTGTAACCCATGTTGTATCAGCCTTTGAATCTCTGTTGACTGAAAACGACAAGCAAAGAACCAAAATCACTGTTGCAGCAATTGCAAAACTCTTTCTTTGTAATGGATTATTCATTTTCGAATTGGTTATGATTTGCGGTGAATGAATTTTGTTGTTCCCTTGATAAATGTGATTGCTGCATTTTACATCATTGAGCATGATAATTCAATAACATTCTTAACACTCAATTGAAACTCCGAACATAAGCAATCTTCTCATATGTCAGAGTGTGAGACATATTCCGCAAAGATCTACTCATTAATAAAAGAAAAGCCGGACATCACTGTCCGGCTCATCCTGAATCTACCAGTTTGATTGCGGGTTAATTATTCAGCAATCATGAATGTATCATTTCCTTTCTTTAAAATCCTGATCTTATGCTCTTTTGCTTTGGCATATTTATATTTTTCATAGATCTCATGATCTATCTTGATCTCAAATGCATCTCGTTCCGGTGCAACAACAACCGATGGCTGATCAACAACAACTATTCCTTTCTTCGCCAGCAACTGCGGTTCAGAGTTTGGCGTGATCTTTCCGATGAAACTGTTTGCATTGTTATCAGAGATGGCAAAGTCACTCGCATCCACAAATTCGTCTCCGTTAAGATCCGTCGCCACATAGCCTGAATTGAAATTGAAAGCATCATTGTCAATGAGATTATTATCAGTTCCGTCAATGAATCCGTCCTGATTTACATCTCCGCCGTAGAACACCCACTTCGTTCCCTTCTTCACCATGTTGAATCCGAATGCTTTGCCGGAGTCAGATGTGAAATCGTATGAAAGGTAATTCGATGTGAAACTTCCACCGGTTCTGCTCCATGTTTCAATTGCATTTCTGTGCCTGACATGGATGTAATAATTTACACCGTTCGATGCATTGTTGAAAACAAATGACTGCATGCCCGATGAGTTCAGAAGCCCTTTCGCAGAATCTACAATGGCATACGGTGAAGCAGTGTTTCTCAGGTAGACCCTTACAGTATCAGGAACCATCTGATTTGCTCCCTGATCATAGAATCCTTCGATATGCACTTTGAGATCAAGGACTTTTGCGCTTGTGTTTGTACTGTTGATCCAGTCAATGATCCTCGCGTAGATCCTTCCGGGTCCGTCGGTAAGTCCGCCGTTCTTAGCCCGCAGGGCATTGAACTGATTGCTCATGACGAAGGTATTGTAATTCGGCCCTGCATAAGCAACAGCGATGGCCGAGTCATTTCCGCTTCCGGTAATGCTTACCGGAACGAAGGCGGCAAAGCTTCCGTTGACCGGCCTGATAAGGTCCGAATTGTAGTTTCCGTTATATTCGTCATATACAGAATCCTGTGTTACAGAGCTGAAGTAGTTCTTCCCTTTGAATTTCCTGTCGGCGGGGACATTTGTCTGCCAGTCATCGGCAACATACCGTGCCTTCAGATATTGTCTTAGGAATATAGTATCGGCCGGATTTGCCCACCATGCAATATCGGGATCAACATAAGTCAGAGTGTTGTGGAACAGCACAAATGACTTCTTGTTTGCCGCTGTGGATGCATCAATGAATGACTTAATTGAGTCGCGCATTGCATCCGTCCAGTTGCCGTCTCTTCTGAAATTCATAAAGACATACTTGAATGGCCTGAGTGTTCCGTTGTAATGCATAGGGATCGTATCAAAGTTACCGGCAAATCTTCCGTCAAGGTTGATCGCTCTAACTAGGCTGTCCCTGTCTGCAAGTCTATTATAGACAACGGCAAGCTGTTTGGCAACTCGCGGAGTCACGGTTCCTTTTAGAACATTGTCGCTTTGGTCTGTATCACCCGCAAACACGATCGAGTCAGTGACTGTGTAAACTGTTCCGGACGTGAAAGTCCAGTTGGCAAATGTGACTTCCGCTGTACTGTTTGCCGGGATGTTCACTGACTGAGAATTTATATATCCTCCCGGGGATATCTTTCTGAATACTGTTGCGTTTGCAGAACTGACCGTCGAGCCGTTATAGACTTTCCCCTTCGGCTGTATCGTGGACGAAGAGTAGTACTGCTCATTCAGCGCGCCAAGGCTTGAAATACCGACATCAGTGTTTGAAATGCTTGTAATCACCGCCTCCATTCCCCACCTGTCCGTCCATGTAAACAATCCCAGCTGAGTGCCGACAGGCTTCATCCCGTAAGCGGCAAAGAAAGTGTTTTCACGGGTAGGTGTTTCATATTGAGACCCTTGTATCCCGTACGCATCATCGCTTGAAGCAATAGCCGTCTGCTCAATTCCTACATAGAAAGTGGAACTTGAAGAAGGCACTTTGTAAGGTATAGGATCGCTCACCCTGAATGTTACCAATGTATTGTCATCGCTTGCTTTCACTTTGTAAGGGTCTGACTTTGCAACAATGGTTCCCGTGTTGTCAAGCACAACCGCACGCACGATCTGACCCGTACTGCCCGGAGCGCCTATAAGTCTTATCTTAACATTCTTAATTCTCGTATTGGGATCATCAATTCTGTATCTTGTAAGCCAGTATCCTTCACCGAACCACCCTATTCCGCCGCTGTATCCTGCTGTGATGGTGTCATTGTATGACAGTACGCCGGGATTTACACCCATTGCATAATATGCCTCGTCATTGCCCGAGTAGTCGTCCGGCGGAACATACACTCTGATATATGTTACCCCGTTAAAGATAGGCTGATAGGGCGGGAAACTTACAACCATTGTTTGTCCGCTCTGAAGATCTGATACAAATACAGAATCAACGTGATTGTTTGCGCCGGTCATCTCAATGTACACATATGAGTTCTCAAATGCCGTGGCGCCTTCATTTTTTATGTAAGCCTTTATCGTGTCCTGATAAATGTGCATTTTCGGGTATTGCCCCTTGGCAAAAACCGAGTAAACTGCCATGTCGGTACCTGAGGACGCAAAATCAACTCTTATGTTGTCAAGAAACAGGCTGTTTGAATCGAAGTAATCCGCTACGAACGATAACTGAACGGTATTGGTGGGAAGGGAGATCGTCTGCGTACCCCACTCCGAGTTTGTCGGCACAAAAAATCCTGAAGTAGGATCAGCCGTCTGCAGTGAAGTACCCGGAACGGTTTCCAGATAATACCATTCATCATCACCGTCGAGGCGGTAGTAAATATACAGGTCACTGTAGATGTATGATCCTGCCGATGCCCCTTTCAGCCGGAGAGTGTTATCATATGGTGCATATGCGTGATCAAAAACCAGTGACTCGCCGGATGTCGGCGAGAAAACATCTGTTATCATTGAATCCGCATCACCGTCCCAGTAATAGCCGTCGTAAAAGGCAGAGTAGTCGCCGTTTCCGAAGCCGCTGACGCCGTAGTAATCAGTCCAGACGACGCTTCCCCATCCGCCGGGATTACTCCACCCCGGAGGCGGGAATGTACCCGATTCAAAATCTTCTGACAATAACTGCGAATTTGCTGACTGCATCGCCATTATGCAGAAGATAAGGATTGTAATGACTTTCAGAGATTTCATTTTTTGCTCCTTTTCTTTTGTTAGATTATTTTTCAGTTTATTTCATTTCAAATTCAAAATGGCTTCCCTGTACATTCGATTGGATCGATCTTTCTCTGATCGGTTCGTATGGCGTTACGATATTTGATCACTGAAATGAGTACAGGGAAAGCCAGATACTTTTTTTGGGAAACTCAAACATCGAACGCCAATTGAAGCAAAACTACACATGTTGTGCGTGCAATGCAAAGAAAAAATTCCTTGATTTTAGAAAGCAACTCCAACGTATTTGGTATCATAAGACGAATTTGTATTGCATTTCCTGCATTTTTCACATTTTTTCAATATCAACTTTTAGAAATTAAAACAGTTTGTATGCAAAACTCCCGGCTTATTTTATTGTTAAAAACTCTTACTCACTCCGAAATGAAGGAGTTCAGGGACTATGTTCACTCACCTTTCTTCAACAAGAACAGGAATGTAGTTGCCTTGTTTGATTACTTAAGAAAATTCCATCCGGAATTCAACGACGACAGCCTTACTGATGAATCGATTTCATTCGCTTTGTTTCCGGGAACGAAACATGATTATTTCAAGATAAGGAATTTAACATCTGATCTTTTTTCCCTGGCAAAAGACTTTCTTGCATACTTGTACTACAGAGATGAATCTGTTTACTATCCAACCTTTCTATTGGAGAAACTCAGGGAAAAACAACTATACAGAATTATTGACCAGTCATTGAAAAGCTTCAAAAAGGAAATTTCAGATGCAAAAGTACTTGACGAATTTTTTCTTCTGAAGCAATCTGAGTTGAGCCAGCAGGAACACTTTCATCAGATCGTAAAGGACCCGCTTGACAGTTTTGATTATTTCCAGAAGGACTTCAACAATTTTCTTGAATATGCATTGCTAAGGCTGCTAAAGTTCTACAGTATCATGATCCACGACAAGGTTCAGAACAATCTGGAATTCGATATGAAAATGTTCAATCAGGTACTGGAATTTATTAATGAACCTTCCAATCTCAAGAATCCCACTCTGATACTGTACAGCCGGGTTGTGTTTCTTGTGCTGAAAAAAGATGAGAAATACTTCTTCGAACTCAAAGAATTGAGAGAGAAGTACTCCGACAACCTAACGCGTGAAGACAGATACATGCTTGACCTTTACATGAGCAGTTTTTGTGCTGATGTCTATAATACAACGGGCAAGCCGGATTTTCAGCGAGAACATTTTCTTTTGTCGAAAGCACAGTTTGACAGGGATGAGATGACAATAGGAAGGATGCTATACCCTGATTTCATGATACATGTCAAGATAGCAACCAGAGTAAAAGAATTTCAGTGGGCTGAAAAGTTTATGGAGAAGTATGCTGATCAGCTTTCTGATGAAGACAAAGACTCCTGCCTCAATTTCTGCCACGCTTATATGAGCTACTACAAAGGGGAATTCGCAAAGGCAATGAATCTGCTTTCCAAAGCAAATTTCAGCAAAAACCTTCTCAAAATTCAGGTGAAGATACTGCATCTGCAGTCATACTATGAGATCGGCTATCTCGATGAACTGCCATCACAGATCGAAACTTTTAAAAAATTCCTTGACAGGGATAAGTCGGTTCCCGAAGTTTACAAGAACTCCTTTGCAAAATATCTGAAGCTGGTCTCCGAACTTCTTAAGGCAAACCTTTCTGCACAAGGAAAGAAAAAGGACGTTGAGATCTCCGCGTTGAAGAAAGAAACGGAGAAACTTCAAAGTAATCTCTTCGGAATAAAACTATGGCTCCGGGAAAAATTAAGTGAACTCTGATTCAAATAATTTTTTCTCCGGAGCCGTGAAAGTGAAGCAGACTAATTATGGCGTTATCTTGCCCACAAAATTAGCCGCATTGTTATCTCCTATCGTAAAATCAGAACCGTCAACAAATCCGTCACCGTTGAGATCCGTAGGTACATATCCCGATTCAAAATTCGACGCATCATTATCTATCCTCTGAACATCAGTTGCATCAACCGCACCGTCTTGATTTACATCACCTCCGAATATAACCCACTTCGTTCCTTTCAACTTAAGGTTATCACCAAATGCTTGCGTCTGTGCAGTAGTGAAGTTATACAGAAGTGAAGCTTCCGTGTTATAAACCTGTGCCGTCTTGCTCCATGTTTCAATGCTGTTTCTGTGTTTGATGACAATGTAATAATTTCCGTTTGGCGCATTGAGAAATATTACAGAAGCGGTGAGTGTCGCCGAATCAAGAATTGCCTTTGCCGAATCAACAACTGCAAATGGAGAAGCGGCATTCCTGAGTTGAATTCTTACCGTATCTCGCATTGACAGCCTCTGAGTTGAAGTGCTGTAAAATCCTTCAGGAGCGGCAATAATATTGGCAACAGCTACTCCAAGTCCGAGTGTATGCCTTGCGAAGTCATTGATTGCAGTTACGGTAACTGTGTTTTGTGAAGTGTTCACAGTTCCGCCGCCGACAAGATATGTAGTGCCGGCATTTGTAGACTTCAACATTTTCAATGATGATTCATTGATGCTGTTCAGTTCTGATTCATCATATCTGAAAACACACGTTGCATTCTGGGCATTGTTATTTTCGGGTCTGATCACAAAATACCTCTTAATAGATGGTCCGCCCGGGGTAGTCTGCACGGTATGTCCCCTTCTGATCTCGGTCAAACCGAAGTTGGCGCCTGAAGTGACAGTAGCTCCGAAGCCTGCTATATTAAGACTGCTTGGTGCATTGATCTGCCTTGTTGTTGTTATGTAACCGCTTGTTCCCGAGATGACACTGCCTGCATTTTCAATCAATGACGCACCCGACAAGAATGTAATGACCTTGCCGTTCAGATTGAGCGTGCCCAATGTTACTCTCAGCAGGCCCGGAATGTTAAAGCTCTGTGTCAGGGTTACTCCGGCGGGATTGTTGATTGTCATGTTTGCGTAAGAAATGCCTGTATGCACCGTGCTTTGGCCCGTTGTTCCTGCATATTCAATTGTGCTTCCACCGGTGATAAGAGATCCGTTCACAGCAATCGGACCGCCCCCGCCGGTAAGCTTCAGGCTTCTAGATGTTATATCGAATGTACTTCCTATGTTTACTGTAACATAAGTCATCGTGTGATTCGAAGCCAACTGAACAAACGTACCCTCAGTGATCTGCAGATTAATGGAAGTGAATGAGCCAGTGCCTGATAATTTGCAGTTTTGAGTTGGTGCTGCCGGAATAGCCGCTAAGTAGAAATTATAAGCGCTTATGATACCGTTGTTCACCAATGTGTCTCCGTAGAATACACAGGCTCCCGATGAATTTCCTGTTGCAAGTGTTCCGTTGTTAAACAAGTCGTTGTACAAATTAACAGTATATCCCCCGGGAACAATACTCATAACAGCTGCAGTATCAATTGTAACTGTATTTGTAAGTGACAACGAATTAGGAAATGCAGAATTGTAAATGCTGGTTGTTCCTGCCTTCACTTTCAAAGGTGACAGGAAATTGCCCGAACTTGAAATATCAAGAGTTGTATTTCCGTACGTTTCAACAGAGCCCGAATCAGTTGTCTCTGAAGTCGAAGTCTGCTGGAAAGTGCAGGTGCCATTACTGCCGTCAAGAATCATTCTCTTACCGTTAAGATCAACTGTGGCATTGCTTCTTACTGCGAATGTCTGGCCGCCCACAGCCGTGAATCTGATGTCACCCAGCAAGTTCAGTGTTGAACCGGCTGATACTTCGGGATTGGCTGAAGATATAGTTCCCGTACCTTGGTAATTAAGAATACCGTCAAAGCTCAGATTGTTCGCCGTTACACTTCCGTTGTTTGTAAATGCGGCTCCGGAAGCTATTACCCTTCCTGAACCGTTTCCAGTGGAAATGAGTCCGTTGTTGACAAGATTGAAGTGTGCAAGAATAGTATAGCCACCCGGTACAGTCTTCATTTCACCGGGCGGATCAATGATTATCTCATTGTAAAAGTTTGCAATGTTCGGAAAATTACTGCTGTAAACAAACGTGGTTCCGGATACAACTTTTATTCGCGTTGAAAATGCGGATGTATTGTAAAGATCTATTGTCACGTTTCCAATTGTATTCAGATTTCCAAGTGTACCTGAGTTTGAGCCATCAAGCATTCTGTAAACTTTTGTTCCGGTGGTTCCGTCCATTGTCAGGATGAATCCGTTCATGTCAATCTTTCCGCCTCCGTTCACAGTTAGAGTTACAGCGGTCGAAGTTCCCATTGTCACGTTGCTTGCAAGCATCATTAGTCCGCTGCTGTAAACTATTACGGAGCTTGTTGACCATGAACCTGCTCCTGAAACTTTTACAGTGTCTGTGAAAGCAACATTGGTAGAATTGATAGTTCCGTTGTTAATGAATACGCCTCCTGCAAAGTCGTCTGAACCACTTCCGTTTCCGGTTGACATTGTACCATTGTTAACAACCGAATCCAGGAATCTGCATGAAAATCCTCCCGGAACTGTTCTTAGATCACCGGCAGATTCAATCAAAACATTTTCATTGAATATTGCAACATTAGGAAATACACTGCTGTAACTCTGCGTAATGCCATCAATAACTCTTAACTTTGTTCTGAAAGTACTTCCAGTCTGAAGATCATAAGTGACACTCCCCTTGGTTTCAAATGTGCCGGTGGTGCCTGTCGTCGAACCGTTATTCATTCGGTATGTCTTCCCGCCGGTAGTCCCGTCAAATGTAAATGCAAAATTATTGGCATTCACAGTTCCGTTGTTTGCAACTGTGAATACAGTTCCGGATGCTGTCCCTATTGTCACGTTGCCGGAAAGTTTGAATGATGCGCCGCCGTTAACATTAATGTTCGAACATGACCAGCTTCCGCTACCGGAAACTGCAACCGTATCTGAGAACGATACATTATTAGAAGTGATCGTTCCAAGATTTATCAGCGAAGGTCCTGAAAAGTCATTATTGCCGCTGCCGTTTCCCGTGGAAATATTACCGTTGTTTGTAACATTTCCGTAAAATCTTGTTGTGTATCCGCCCGGCTGTGTATAAAGTATTGCACCGGCATCAACTGTTACGCTTCCAAAAAAGTCGGCAATATTCGGAAATGGAGGACTGTAAACTGTAAGATCAGCGCTGACTTTTAAATTGCAACTGATGTTGGAACCCGCATTGTCTTGAATCAGTGCTCCCGCCCCGTTTGACCTTAGCGTTCCTGCACCTGTAATAGCTCCACCCTGAACATCAAGGTCAGTGCCGGGTCCTTCTTTCAATTCAAGTATCGAGTTTGAAGAAAGCGAAACAGTTGCACCGGAATTTATTGTCAATTGATCGATGGGAATCGTCACCGCAGATGGTAATGTAACTATGTGCGGACTTCTTATTGTGACTGATCCTGCAGAATCAGCAATTGGATATGTTGATACAGAATTCAGCCATGTAGCTCCGTTGTTTGTAGAATATTCCCATGTCCCGGGTGAATTCCAGTTTCCCGTAACTCTTGATCTGTAAAGAGTCTGAGAATAGCTGTCTGCTGTTATCAAACAGATCAACAGAAAACTTAATAGGTAGGTCTTCATAGCAAATTAGTTTGAGGTTTTGA
>WBZL01000443.1_pt1 | contig 46212 bp, 37 predicted proteins | sample 5204291 | NCBI WGS metagenome assembly WBZL01 (sample SAMN12344345, study PRJNA552823) | activated sludge metagenome | biome: Activated sludge suspended growth; feature: Nitrification reactor; material: Wastewater; isolation source: activated sludge from nitrification reactor of wastewater... | reverse complement strand
GGCATTGATGTCCACAAACAAACGCCTGGGCGCAAACGGCACATCGTGGTCGACACGTTAGGCTTACTTTTATTAGTGGTTGTCCATAGTGCAAGCGTGCAAGATGGGAGCGGCGGGTATCAAACGTTGCAGACTTTGTTCGATAAAATCAAGCACAACGTGCATAATCGGTGGTGTCGCTTGAAGCTGATCTGGGCGGATGGGGCCTACGCCCATATCGTGGAAAAAGTCCGCAAGCAGTTTGGCTGGAAGCTGGATATTGTGCGCCGCTCGGATACAGCCAAAGGCTTTGAAATCCTGCCGCATCGCTGGATTGTGGAACGCACCTTTGGGTGGCTCGGGCGTTATCGGCGTTTAGCCCGTGATTATGAGCATACGGTCTCGTCCAGCGAAGCCGTCGTGTATCTCGCCAGCATTCGCCGCATGTTAAAATTATCCACAAAATGACTTAAGAAACACTCTCTTAAGGCCACACCACGGATTTGGCCGTGGTTGGTGTATCCCTGGCTTTATTTCGCCGTTTTTGCTCTCGCCAATCCGCTCATCTTTCGGTGGTATTTGACGCCCCCGCTCCCCGCGTACGTTTTGATCATTCTCGTGGGGACGGAGCAATTACTGGTTTCGATTTTCAAACTCTCGAAAAAAGAATTTGCACGTGGTCTTGGAAAAGGGCCTCTTTTCAAAGAAGCGATCCTGGTTCTTATGATCATGATCCTGCCAGTCTTTCTCAGCACTCGCGACTGGAAACTCCGCCCTGAGCATGGTCTCCAGCGTCCTGCGCCGGAGATGGCGTGGTACCAACTCGAACTGCTTTACCGGCAAGCGGCAAATGCCTTGGAGCCGGATATCGCTTCGCAAACGGTATCCCGCGGGGTTCCGCCCACCCTCGCCGCGGGGGACGTCGGTGTGCTGGGGTATTTCACGTCCGCGCGGATTCTGGACACGTTGGGGTTAAATTCCCCCGAAGCGATTCCGTATTATCCTGTGCCCTCAGCGTTGCACGCCATGACGTATGCAGTTGCCCCGGATTTGATTATGGATACTATGCCGGATTATGTGGTGCTGTTGGAGGTGTACGGGCGTGAGGGGTTGTTTAAAGACCCGCGTTTTTTGGACGCGTATCACCTGCGAGAAAAAATCCCGACGGAGATTTATGGAAGTGATGGGCTGTTGATTTTCGAGCGGAATGATCTGGGGGGGACATCATCAAAACACAACGAAACCGATTAAGAGCAAGGTCCAAAACACGATCAGCAAGGTTGCCACGAGCCGGGGATATTTGGTTGCCCAGGCGGCAATGCTGGCGGTGAGTGATCCCCAGGCAAAGTAGGGCGCGACCAAAATGGAGGCGGTGAGGCCCCAGCGGAGTTCATCGGCTTCGTTGGTACTTTTCCACGCTTTCCAGAAGGCAAACAAACCGAATGGGAACGACCAGGGCCAGAGGGAGATGTTCCAACGCTGAAAATCATCGGGTAAAGAGCGCAATTCGAGCGGCCAAAAACCCCAGATCAGAAAGGAAACGAGAACAAATACAGCCAGGGGCAAAAAATAGGTAAGTTTCCATTTTGCGCGTCGCCAATACAGGATGAGCAGGAGGGCGGTGACTTGGGGTTTGATGAGTAACCAGGGCGCGCCCCACGGCCCGGTGAGCAGGGCGCCCATGATGGGCATCCATTCGATGTTGCTGACAATGCTGGTGGCGAGAAGGGAAGGCGAACACAGTGCCGCGACCATGGCGAGGCGATTGCCTTTCAACCGGCGGACGAGCAAAACGACGGCGAGAACATTGAGCAAATTATTAAACGTCCGGCCAAGCGTTTCGGGCAAAATGGTGAGGGGGAAAAAGGGGAGGAGAAACCAGGGCGGGTTATGAACGGCAAAATCGGGGAGGGAATAGGGTTGGAGGGGAACGTGGGCGGCACGGTAAAATCCAGAAAAATCCACCGAGGGGGGTAGGAAATAAAAAAATCCCGCGAGGAGGGTGAAAAACAAACCCCAAAGCACCAGTTTGCGAAGGTTGGGGCGGGAGAGTTCGAGAGGAGGGAGTTTTAACGACATGGGAAGCAACCCTTAAACATCAGCCTGTATCAAAAAGGAATAGCTGTGGTGATCCGGCATTGGCGTTCGAGGCGAAAAGACCTTTGGTGATGCGTTATACATCATCGTATCAGGAATTTCTCCCTGCGGTCGAAATGAGACGGATAAAGAATCTCGGCTCTACAGTTTTTGGTGTGAAGTGTTCGTAATTTTGAAGGTGGTGGGGGCTGTACAGCCCCCACCACCTTCAAAATTACGGTTTCTTTCACAGTATTCCGGGTAGAGCCAGAATCTCTCGAAAGACAGGATGAGGGGGATGGGCACGCTCATCCTGTTTTTCAGGAACCTCTTTTTTTCGGAGAATGATCTCTCTTGGCCTGAGCAGTTACGGGAAATCTCCGGTAGGTCTTGGGGCATTTTACCGCATCAGGCATAAAAAAAAGCCCCTCGGGGGAGGGGCTTTTTGAAACCTCAGAAGGTTTATCCCAAATACTCGCGCAGTTTCCGGCGAATAGAGGGGTGGCGGAGACGGGTGAGGGCCTGAGCTTCGATTTGGCGAACTCGTTCGCGGGTGACGCCCATTTTGCGGCCTACTTCTTCGAGGGTGTAGGCCTGGCCATCCAGCAAACCGTACCGAAGTTGGAGAATGCGAACCTCGCGAGGGGGGAGATTGTGCATGATTTCGTCCAAGTGCTCGCGCAGGAGGTTGAAGGTGGCGTGTTCATCAGGGGCGGACGCGTCCTGGTCTTCGATAAAGTCGGCGAGGACGGAGTCATCTTCGTCGTCGGTGGGAGTTTCGAGGGAGAGCGGGCGGCGCGCAACCTGGATCATGTTTTCCACTTTTTTGGCGGGGACATCCAGCGCGGCGGCGAGTTCTTCAACCGATGGGTCACGCCCTAACCGTTGCGTAATCTGGTGTTGAATTCGCAGGAGTTTGTTGATTTGGTCTCCCATGTGGACGGGGACACGGATAGTGCGCCCCTGATCGGCGATGGCACGGGTGACGGCCTGCCGAATCCACCAGGTGGCGTAAGTACTGAATTTATGGCCGCGGCGGTAGTCGAACTTTTTTGCGGCACGAATGAGGCCAATGTTGCCTTCTTGAATGAGATCGAGAAAGGGCACACCACGTCCCATGTATTTTTTGGCGACACTGATCACGAGACGGGAATTGGCCGTGATGAGGTGTTCCCGCGCGGCCCAGCCATCTTCCACGAGACGGCGTAGTTCCATCCGCCGGTGCATGGGGACATTGCCTCGGGCCAATTCCTCGCGCGCCATCCGCCCACGTTCGATGCGTTGCGCCAGATCGACTTCTTCGGGCGCGGTCAACAAGGGAACGCGCCCCACCTCTTTGAGGTAGAGGCCGATCATGTCATCGGTATCAATATGCGCCAGGTAATTGTCATCCATGGACATCGTTCGGCGGACATCTTCTTCTTCATCCTCGGGAACCATGTCTTCTTCAGGGGGTTCAAGGTGGCTGGCGTCTTCCAGATAGGGTATGCCAGCCCCCAACAAAGCGGCAAAGACTTCTTCTAGTTGGTCAACATCTTGCTCTGCATCTGGAAAGAATAAGAGAATGTCTTCAATGGTTACAAAGGATTTTTGGCGGCCTAAGTCAATCAAACGGGGTAAAGGGCCGTATTCCTCTTCATCGTCCTCGGGCATCAGATCGTCGTTGATATTCATATTGGAAACCTCAAATCAGGTGTACGCGTATCACGAAAACCCCTAACTGAAACGCTGAAAAGATAGAAATTTCAAGGTGATCAATCCTATTTGGGAAAAGTTAATCCAGAATACACTTTTTCTTTTGTTTATGCAACCGTAAAAATACACGAATAATGAAAATATCAGCTTATTGAAATAATACGAAACAATCGCACTTCCGGTTTGAGCGGGAAAGAGACCAAATTTTGAAGGAGGGGGATACGCCTTGAAAAGGATGAAGGCGGCACCTAGGTGCCGCCTTCATCCTTTCACAAGGCCATTTATGGAACAACCGGAGTGGTAAGGTCCAAAGTAGGCGAAATGCCGATGGTCGTGGTGAGCACAGGTGTCGGAAGAATGGGCGGGGTTGAAAGAAAGCCAACCAGTCGATCAAGGAGAAATTTATCTACCAATTTGGGGGCGGCGCCATCGAGACGGACGTAATAGCCATTGCCGCTGGGGGAACTTCCCCCGACCTGAATGGTAGTGGTTTGACCGGAATCTAACGTCAGAGTCACGTTCGCCGTGGGTTTGTCCAACCCGATCACGTCCAGCCCAGGCGGGTTGGCGAGTTCGTTCAGAACACGGACTGTCCCGAGTTGGCTGATGGTTGAGGCAATCGAAGTCTGATCGGTTCCTTCAGGTAAGGTAGCGGGTTGAACCAGAAGCCAGGTCCCATCCGCACTTTTTTGCATCTCGATGACTTGTCCATCGGTCCCTTCGACCAACAGCCCGACAACGGTCTCAGGCGCAAAGGTGAAGAGATAAGTCGGCGGAGGCGCTGTAGGAGCATCGCTTTCTGGCAAAGTAGGGTTCTGCGCCTGGTTTCTCTGAATGAGAACCATCGCCGTCACCAATACGGCAAAGACACCTATCAGAATCAAAGTGTTTTTTCGAAGCATATTTATGCCCTTCGACGCCGTTGATACCAGACGACGACGCCTGCGATGAGCATTGAGCCGGGGAGCACGAGCACCACCCCGAAGAGAACGAGGTTGAGGAAGTAAGATTGGGCAGGAATTTGTAAGGTGCGTTGGGTAATATCTTTGGGCGTCAGGCTGATAATGTCTTCCTGATTAGCCGACCAATTGACCGAATTGAGAATTAAATCTCCATTCCCATAGGCGGCATAGCCCTGATTCGTGACAAACTCCGCATCCCCGACCACCAAGACTCTTGCGCCACTCGCCGCATGGGTGGCGGCTACGGCAAGGGATACGGGGCCGATCACATCAATGCCTTCATCGGGGGCAACCTGCCCGGAGTTGATCGAAGCGATATCCGTTTCCGCCCACGATTGTTGGGAGGTCAGGATCAGTTCCGTTTGGGTGATCCCTTCGACAGGCGTCGCTCGCACACTGCGTGCGGTGGGGAAAATGGTCGCGGTCGATTGGAGTTTTTGCGTAATCGGGGAATTGCCATATTGCGCCGCAATCGCCACAAAAGGTTCCTGAGAGGTCAGATCAATGATGATGTCGTTTTGCATCGTGATGCCCCAGGCCTCTTGCAGGTAGGAGGTGAGGGGGTCGGGTTCGTTTCCGAATTGGGTGACAGCGACCGGTTCGTAGAGGACGATCAAAGAACCACCCCCGTCCAAAAAGGCACGGAGCAGGTCCACTTCTTCCGCAGAAAGAGGAATCATCGGGCCAGCAAGGATCAGAACTTTGGCGTCCTCTGGAATGGCGTTGGTCGCCAATAGGTTTAACGTCTCCGGGGTGTAATTACGATCTTCCAGCGCCAATTTGAATTGGTTGATGGAGGTATCTCCGGTTTCTTCAAAGTTGAATTCACCGTGTCCCACGAGGAAATAGATTTTTTGTTTTTCAGGATTCAACAAACGAATCAGGCCAGAGGCCACTTCCAGTTCGGTGACAGTGGACAAAATTTCTTTATTTTCGCCCATGACCAGGATGACTCCGTCTCGTGAGTACCCATCTTCTTGTGCGGCGATGGGGTTTGCATCTGGATCAATCACTTCATAATCGAAATTTTCGCCCCCGTAAAACTTGAAGTCATCGAGCAAATCTTTCGTATTGGCTTCGCTGGCGACGTTTTGGGAGGTGTAATACGCACGGGCGATAACTTTTTCCGGCATGGAGGTGAGGATCTCGATGGTTTCTGGGGCGAGGGTGTTTTCTTTATTGGCCGTCCAATCCCAACGGAGTTTCCAGGTAATGGCGTTCTGATAAACCAGGATGTTGATGACGATGATGATCCCGACAAACGCCAGGGAGAGCACAAACGCATTGCTTCCATATTGGGCTTGACGTCCGCTCAACATATTCCGGGTTCGATCCGGATCAAGGATTACAAATGCCGCCAACCCCAAAACAATGAGAGCCACGCTGATTTGAAGGGGTAGATTCCACTCACGCTGAACAAAGTACAGGCTAAACGCGGCCAAGGCCGCAAGCCCTGCAACAATTAATCCGACAGGAGCATAACGCTTATTCATTATCGCCACCTCCGTGCTTCAGTAAAGACGGAGCCTAAGAAAAGAGACAAAACCGTCAAACTGACATAATAAACAATATCACGCATATCCACGATCCCCATCAGAAAAGTTTCTGTGTAGTGGGCACGCAGATCTAAATAGGTCAACACTTCATTTCCTGCTGGGGAAACCTGCCCTAAAAAGCCAATAATCCACAAGAAGAGGAAAATCGCCAGGGTGAGGAAGAAGGTGGCGACTGGATTACTGAAAAAGGAGGAGATGGTGACGCCCACAGCAATCAGGGATGAACAGAAGAGGATGAGCCCCAAATAACCGCTCAAGAGCAACATCATGTCAATCCCCGGCTCGACTAAAAAGTTCAAGATGAGGGGATAAACGAGGGTAACAGCAAGTAAAGTCAGGAGAAATAAAAATCCTCCAAGCCATTTGCCTACCACGAGTTCCCAATCACGAACGGGTGCCGTAAGCAGAAGTTCAATCGTCCCCATACGTTGCTCTTCGGCGAGGAGATTCATGGTAATTGCAGGGGTCGTGATCACCAGCAAGAAGATCAAGATCCCAAAGACATCGCGCATATCCGGCGCAAATTGCTGAAGGACACCCGACGCCAGATTGGCGTAAAAAATAAGCCCCATGATAAGCAGTAGAAAGAATGCTATCAAATAGGCCGCGGGGGTTGAAAAATATCGTTTGTATTCACGTTGGCCGATGATCCAAATCGTTTGCATACTTAATCCTTTTATTGTTCAGGAATTATTTGATAATGGTTTTCCGTTTTGGAAGCGTGCAATGAACGCGTTCCCCACTTGCGTCTGATTACTCTTCCTCACGCGTGAGCTGTAAGAATATATCTTCCAGGCTCATGCCAATGGCGCGCAATTCAAGCAAATCGTAATTGGCTTGAACAATTGCTCTTGCAACCGCCGGACGATTATCGAGACCCGGTTGGGTTTCAAACTCGATTTGTCCATCCCGGATGGGGTGAACTTGTTTAACTCCTGGGAGCTTGGAAACCAAATCCGTTAATCCATCCCCGTCGCCAGCCACTTGCAAGGAATAACGCTGAACCCCAACCAGATGTTGTTGCAAGCGCTGGGGGGTGTCTTCGGCAACAATTTTGCCTTTATTGATGATCAACACCCGATTACAAACTTGTTGGGCTTCCGAAAGGATGTGGGTCGAGAGCAAAATGGTATGTTCTTTGCCCAATTCCTGAATCAAATTACGCACTTCGATAATTTGCACCGGATCCAGCCCAATGGTAGGTTCATCCAGAATCAAGACGTCAGGCTCATGCACCAAAGCCTGGGCCAATCCAACCCGTTGGCGCATCCCTTTGGACAGGTTGGCTATATAGGAATCGATCCGATCCTCCATATGCACCATTTCGAGTACATCTTCGACTCGGCTTTCCGCTTCAGGGACACGCCGTAGGTCTGCCATAAACTTCAAATATTCGAAGACGGTCATATCCTGATAGAGAGGCACCGTTTCAGGTAAATACCCAACCCTTTTCCGTACCTCAAGAGATTGTTCTACGACATCAAATCCAGCAATGCGTGCTTTGCCGGAGGTGGGCGGCATATAACCGCTTAGTATTCGCATGGTCGTCGTCTTGCCAGCACCGTTGGGGCCTAGAAAACCTACAATTTCACCTTTTTCAGCATGAAATGTGAGATGATCAACCGCCAGACGCGCACCATAATCTTTGGTGAGTCCTTCGACTTGAATCATAATGTCTCCAAAAAGAAAGTTTTGGGGGTAAATTTGTGAAATAATGGGGGGGAATTAAGGAAAATAGAGAAAGACATAGTATTAGGATAACCCTGGTACGTTATACACAAGCCAGAGATACAAGTCAAGATAGCCATTTCCTTTTAATCAAACCCTAATCCTTTTATGGGGTTTGTTCCATATTGTACAATCCATTGACACTTTCTTGCTTGGCACTTAAAATCTGGCAACTCTTGGTGTATCTTTGTACCAACAGGCACAAACACGATATAAAGATGAAGGCTCTACTTTGTTTGGCGTGAGATCTTCAAAATTTTGAAGGTGTTGGGAAGTACTCAGATCCAATAGCTTTAAAATTTCAGTGCCTTTCCCACCCCTTCCCGAATAGAGCTAACAAGAACCTCTTCAGGATCGACGCAATCTAGTCGTTTGTCAGAGCGGATTGATCCCTTAGGAATGATGACATCCATTGTGCTAAGTGGTTTGTAAAGGAAGTCTTATGGGGTTTGTTGTGCGTGCAAACTTGCGAAGTCTTACTTTACGTAGAACTGAGTAACTGATGTGATTATTCCTAAACCATCATTTCGACATTGATAGCGTATTAGTTCGCCAAAATGGTGTGCGTTGTCACGTACAACATTTTTCAGTGTTTCACCCCTACAAAAGCTCATCTTTGAGCAATCACATATTTTTTTCTTGTCAGGAGGACCCTCGTTATGGAAGGACTTACTTCATTTGAGCAGATTGCCATCTGGAGCGTTCTCGGAATTGCCCTGATTGGGCTGGCTTATGCCTGGTTTTTACGTTCCCAAATTTTACGGGAAGACAAAGGCACCGAGAAAATGCAGGAAGTATGGGGCGCTATTCGTGATGGCGCAGATGCTTATCTCCAACAACAGTTAAAATCCATTTTGCCACTCATCGCGATATTAACTGTAGCGCTCTTCTTTTCCGTTTATATCGTTCCCCCATCCCCGGAAGCATTAGCTCGCTTCAGTGAAAACACCCCTGATCAAGTCAAGTTAATTATTGGCTTTGCCCGCGCGATTGCCTTTGTAATGGGTGCAGGGTTCTCGCTCACCGTGGGACAAATCGGGATGCGGATGGCCGTGCAAGGAAATGTGCGCGTGGCCTCTGCCTCACGACGTTCCTTTGCGGATGCGCTTCGGATTGCCTATCGCACAGGCACCATCACCGGGATGTTAACCGACGGGTTGGGGCTTTTTGGTGGCACCATTATCTTCATTATCCTGGGCATTGCCGCTCCAGATGCCCTCCTGGGATTTGGGTTCGGTGGAACCTTGCTGGCGTTGTTCATGCGCGTCGGCGGCGGTATCTTCACCAAAGCCGCGGATGTAGGCGCCGATCTCGTGGGTAAAGTGGAACAAGGTCTGCCCGAAGACGACCCACGCAACCCTGCCGTTATCGCGGACCTGGTCGGCGATAATGTCGGTGACTGTGCAGGGATGGCCGCAGACATCTTTGAGTCTTACGAAGTCACCATCGTTTCCGGCTTAATTCTCGGGTTAGCGCTCTATCACATTACGGGCGAAATCGCCTGGATCATCTATCCGCTCATCGTCCGTGGGATCGGCGTCCTCTCTTCAATTATCGGGACTTACGTCGTACGTGGTGGCCCCGGCAAAAGTGGCGACGCCATGGCGGCCATCTTCCGCGGGTTCCTTTTTTCAGCGGTCATGTCCGCTATCCTGTTCTTCATCGGTGGTTATATTTACATGGGGAACAATCCTGTTTTCGCCGAATATGGCGGTTGGTGGCGAACCCCAACGGCGGTCGCAGTCGGTGTGTTATTAGCCATTGTCATTGACCGTCTGACGGAGTACTTTACAGGAACCCACGCCTCCCCCGTTAAAGAAATCAAAAAGGCCGCAGATACCGGGCCTGCGACTTTGATCCTCCAAGGGATTTCCGTTGGTTTCGAGTCTTCTGTCTGGTCGGTAATTGTGATTGCCCTCACCATTGTCGCCTCCATTTTCATCTTTGGAACCATCCCGGGCATTGATGCCGCCCAACGCGTCAACTTCATTCTGTATGGGGTGGCGATGACCGGCATTGGCATGTTGACCCTGACGGGGAACAACGTCGCCATGGACTCCTTTGGCCCTATCGCCGACAACGCCAATGGCATCGGTGAAATGTCCTGGTCTGGTATGAAAGACAAAGCCACCCAAGAAGCGCAACAAATTATGGCTGATCTCGATGCCGTCGGGAACACCACCAAAGCGATTACCAAAGGGGTCGCCATTGGCTCCGCAGTCATTGCGGCGGTTTCGCTGTTTGGGTCCTTCCTGGTGGATGTCAGCCGGGCACAAAGCTCGCTAGGCATCCCCGTGGCACAACAAATTCAAACAATTGGTATTCGCGTGGACATCCCTCAGATTTTCGTCGGGATGCTCATTGGGGGAGCATTACCCTGGTTATTCTCTTCCTTTGCCATTCAGGCCGTGAGCCGTGCCGCCGCGCTGATCGTTGAAGAAGCACGCCGCCAGTTCAAAGCAGGCGTGCTCGAAGGGAAGATCAAACCTGATTACGCCAAAGCCGTTTCCATCTCCACCACAGCCGCGCAGAAAGAACTCGTTGGGTTAGCCCTGTTAGGGATTGTGACCCCGATTGTGGTTGGCCTGACCCTTCAGGTGGAAGCCTTGGGCGGTTTTCTCGCTGGCATTATCCTCTCCGGACAACTGCTCGCCGTCTTCCTAAACAATTCCGGTGGAGCCTGGGACAACGCGAAAAAACTGATCGAGGACGAACCCAAGAACCCCGCGAAAAATACGGGCAAGGGGTCTGAACGTCACAAAGCCAGCGTCGTGGGCGATACCGTTGGTGATCCCTTCAAAGACACCGCTGGTCCCGCGTTGAACCCGATGATCAAAGTCGTCAACCTGGTCTCGGTAATTATTGCCCCCATCATCGTCCAGTATGCAGGCGCAACCGGCAATGCACAGATTGGAGTCTGGGGAACCGCGATTGTCCTGACAGGCGTGCTTGCCTGGGCTATTGTCCAAAGCAAAAAACCCGCCCCCAGCATCGTTGACAACGTAAAGAAAAAATAAGTCGTTCTCCAACGGAAGAATGATACAAAAAGACCTGCAAACGATTTGCAGGTCTTTTTGTATCATCGGCTATGCGAAGGCGAAATACGCAGTACGCAATACGGGCGAGAATTAAATGCGTCAATAATCCTTTTCCGAGGCCTCTACGCTGATAAAGGTCTGGCAACTGGTCAACCCATCTTGCATTCGTTATAATGGCTGTAACAACTCAGCGAAAGGAAGCGTATCCAACCACACAGCTCTGTGTGGGAAAATTATCGGTAGAACCTATCAGCCCTTCAACTTTCCTGAGCGGATAATTTCAAGAAGCGCAAAATGATCATGTAACCGTTCAAATACATTTGGGGAACATTCTTCTCTTGAAGGCACGATTACATGATCGTCACTAAAATCAGTTGATAAGTTCGCATAAAGTAAGGTAATATTAAGAAAACCCCTCACCACTGTTTTGGAGCATCTTAAATGGCAACAATCCCTCTTCGTGAATACTGCCGCGAAATTGAAAATATGATTGACAAAGGGCATACGGATGAAGCCAGTGGCCATTGCCGTCATATTCTTAAACATTTTCCAAAACATATCGAAACCTATCGGCTGTTGGGAAAAACTTATTTGGAAAGCCGACAACTGGGAGATGCCGCCGACATTTTCCAAAGAGTTCTCTCGTCCATTCCCTCGGATTTTGTTTCTCATATTGGCATGAGCATCATCCGGGAGGATGAGGGAAATCTCGACGCCTCCATCTGGCATATGGAACGGGCCTTTGAGGTGCAATCCTCAAATATCGCCATTCAGGATGAACTAAAACGCCTCTACGCAAACCGGGACGGGCAGGAACCTCAAAAAATCCGGCGAACCCGTGGTGCCCTGGCCCATCTGTACGCCAATGGACACCTGTATTCACAAGCTATAGCAGAACTTCGCGCCGCCCTAACCACCGATCCCAAACGCCTGGATTTACAAGTTCTTTTGGCAAAAATGTATCATGCGGATAAACAACAAGCTAACGCCGCGAAAACAGCCAGCCAGATCCTCACCAAACTTCCATACTGCTTAGACGCAAATATCGTCCTTGCAGACATTCTTGCCAACTCCCAACGCGCGAGTGAAGCCGCAACCCACCGCGCCCGGATTCAAGAATTAGACCCCTACTATAAACATATCTCATCCCAGTACCCGACGATAGACCTGGTTCCCTCGGGCGTTATCGTCCTCGAAGCGCTGGATTGGGAGACAACCAAGGGAGGGATCATCTCCCAACCGGCCTGGGCCACCTCCATTGGGGTGGATATTAGCAATGCCCCAGCCAGCCAGGATCTCCCTGAATGGCTCTCGCCTGCCCCTTCCAACGGGGATCGTAATGCGGCCTTTGGTGACCATTCATTTGAAGAAAACCACGGGGGTTTCGCGACCCCAAGTCAAACCTGGGAATCGCCACAATTCGGAGGCGATCAATTCAACGAACCATCCGTTGAAAACCATCAAAATGAGGCAACTATGATGCAAGAAGAAGATGACGATAACATTCCCGATTGGATGAAAAGTGCAGGCTGGGGCCAACGCGATCCTAATACGCCTGAAGAACCCCCTGCCGCCTTATTTGACGAAGAGGAAGAAGAAATCACCGAAGAAGGCGGAATTGCAAAGGCGAGTATTCCTGATTGGCTCAAGGCGATGGCCCCATCCGATATTTCAGAAACAGGTGAAACGAGCAAAACAGCGTCCGACGATCTCCCGGATTGGCTCCAAGACTTCAATCCAGGGGAAACGGTCCCGTCCCGGCTGACCCAAGCGGCCCCCAAAGAAACCCCCTCTGTTCCCTCTTGGTTAAAAGCCAGCCCGGAGACCTCCGAAGAGGCTGAACCGGACCTGCCCGATTGGCTCGCAGAAGAGGATGACCAACCGATTGCCACGCCAACCGACGCATCCTCATTACCCAAGGCCGACCTCCCGGATTGGTTGAGGGATATGGGCGGCTCGTCTGATGCCACCTCTCCCGAACAAGAACCTGATGTCCCCGACTGGTTCGGTGCGCCCGAACCAACTTCTGCTCCCCTGGGTGGCTTCAATTTAGATGATCTGGAAGAAAGCACAGCCCCAGGGTGGCTTCAAGAATTTGGGGATGAAGTCGTCAGTTCAACCCTTCCCTCTTCCAGAGAAAAGCCGCAACAAATGCCTGATTGGTTGTCCGAAGAACCCACAGAGGCCGCGGAAGAACCCTCCGCTATCGAAGATATATTTGCCGAACCGGAAGCGGCGGTGGCTCCTTCGGGCATTTCCTGGCTCGATGAACTCACAGTTGAGGAAGAAGATGACCCATCCCTGCATTCCGGGGTCACGGATTGGCTCACCACAAAAGAACAAGAGGAGGAAGAAGACTTTGCAGAGGCCGTTCCTGCATCGGATATTCCTGATTGGCTGAAAGACCTGGGACAAGAACTCCCCGAAACCAGCGATTCAACCCTCACCGAAGAGCCTGCCCCCTCTGCCGGAAGCCTGGAAACCTCATTTGACATCGGCGATCTGGGCAAAGATGCCGGATCATATGGAGAAGATTTTGGCCTGGAAGATGATGCCATGGCCTGGTTAGAGAGTCTGGCCGCAAAACAAGGCGCGAAAGAAGAAGAACTCCTCATCAAGCCGGAAAATCGTCAGGATACGAATATTCCATCCTGGTTAGCGGAAATTACAGACGAAGAACCTGCGGAAGAACCCCTCGAAGCGGTCGAACAAGCAGATGTTCCCGATTGGTTACGCGGAATGGGCGATGAACCCGAACCCGTTGCCCAAACTCCGGTGGCTATCCCTGACCTCGATTTCGGGGACGATTTAAAAATCGAAGAAGAAGAGGAAGTCCCTACCTTCTTTGAAGACCTGGATATGCCTGTTGCGGAAGAGACCAGCACCCAACCTGCGCCCCCCAGCCTGGAAGATGACGAAGACGCCGCAATGGCCTGGTTAGAAGCCCTCGCGACCAAACACGGGGCCAAAGAAGAAGAACTTCTGACCGCCCCCGCCGACCGCTCAGAAGATGTCCCCGAATGGTTGCAAGGAATTCTCGGCGAAGACACCACGCCAGAAGAAGAACTGGGCACCCCAGTTGCAGAAAATGACTTTGCCGATCTTTTCGGAGAAGAAGAAACGCTTGAACCCACCGAGACCGACCAGGCCTTTGCCTTCGATCTGGATGCCGAACCCGTTTCGGCCCTGGACGAGGAACTGCCCCCTACGGAAGCGGCGGCCCCACAGACCACGGTCGACGACGCCGCCCTCGATGAAGACGCCGCCCTCGCATGGCTGGAAAGTCTGGCGATGAAACATGGCGTCAAAGAAGAAGAACTCCTCACCGCCGTCGAGTCTCGCCCGGATGAAACCCCCGACTGGGTCAATGTCGTCGCTGAAGAAGCAAGAGCCGAAGAAGCTCGCGCCGAAGAACTGGCGAACCTTGTCAGCCCGGAACCCGCCGGGGATGAACTCGACTTTCTCTCCGATTTGGCGCAGGAAGCCGAAGGAACGGATGAAGTGGATTGGCTGGCAGAAGAAATAGAACCTGCCGAAGCCAGCGCCCACGAGGATGCCGCATGGCTCGCAGACCTCCACGAGGAGGAAGAAGTTGCCCTGCTAGAACCCGCCGATGATGTTCCCGAATGGCTGACTTCTTCCGCGGCAGATTGGATCAGCGCCACTGCGGCCACTTCCGCCGTAGAAACACCTGCACAGGAAGAAGAAACAGAAGTCCCCTCCTGGCTATTGGAAGAACCGGTCCCGGCGGAAGAACCTGTGGAAGAACCCGCCGCCGAAAAAGCCGAGATTCCCTCCTGGCTCCTGGAAGAAGACAAGATTGATGAAACCCCTCTCCCCATTTTCAAAGTGGACCAGCAGGAAGTGTCTGTCCCCGCAATTGTCTACAATCCTGAGCCTGAACCTGAACCTGTATGGGAACCCGAACCGGAACCGGAACCCGCAGGGGAGCCAGAACCCGAACCTGTTTTTGAAGCCCCCGCCGCGCTCGAAACTGGCGAAGTCCTTACCCAGGCCCGCTCCACCCTCTCGACCGGAGATGTCGCCGTGGCCGCACAATATTACGAAAAACTGATCCGGAACAACCAAAATGTGGACGAAGCCATCCACGACATCACCGAAGCCCTCAACACCCGATATCCTGTAGACATTGGCCTGTGGCAAACCCTGGGCGACGCGTTCGTCAAGAAAAACAAACTCCAAGACGCCCTCGACTCCTACACCAAAGCCGAAGAACTCCTCCGATAATTCAAAAAAACCAAAAAAAGAGACCGCTCAAACATTTGAGCGGTCTCTTTTTTTTGATCCATTAACTCCGTAAGCGTCGGAAATCGCCATCGCGCACCGTCACCCCCACTGCATCCAAATGCTCCAAAAAACCAAGCGCATACTTCCGGCTCGTATTGAACCGATCCCGAAAAACCGCCACAGTCACCCCCCCGTCACGGGCGATGATGGCGCGCGTTTCCGCCAATAACTGCCCGTAATCTTCCTTGCGAAAGACCACTTCGGGCGACACCTGCACCAAGTGTCCCAAATCCACCAGCGCATTGTAAACTTCCACGCCCACGTCCGCCTGCGCCTCTTTGACCGAGGGGGGAGAAAACGGACTGCTTGCGAACCGGGATAACAACCGTTGCACCACCCCCGTCTGAGCCGGGGAAAACTGCACGGTATGGGTAGGGTGCCAAACCAGTTTTTCGTTGGCGATCAGCGCCCCGCTTCCGGTCAGGTTCGCCATCACCGCGTTAAACAACCGCATCTCCAGTTTCAAACGACTTTTCAACTCTTCGCGCGGGAGACCCAAACGCAGGGGATTTTGCCGGTGATAGGCGCTGACCTCGGTCTGAACCCGATCTGCCAGCGTTTGCCAATGGGTGCGGGACGTGATCAACCCGTCGGGGACCCCGGACTCGAGCGGGATCAGCATCCCCTCCGCGAGTAAGGTCTCCAGCGCGGTGTTGCCCACCGTCTGCCCGAGCGAGGCGCGCTCGATCACCGCACGCCTTGGGGCGACGCCGAGCACGAGCATCGCCTGGAGCAGAACATCTTCGGGGGTGCCCTGCGCGAGCGAGGCCAACCGCGCCAGCACCGTTTCGTCAAAGCGCTTGTGCCGCCCTTTCGGATGGGGGTCCATCACCCGCCCGCCGCCGAGGGTTTCGCCGGGGGAGGGGCGACGCAAAATGTATCGGTCACCGCGCATGGCGATGACGGGGTCGCGCAATTCGATCTGAACCCAGCCCGTTTCGCCGGGGGGGAGGGTGTCCACGCCCAACAACCGCACCCGCCCCACCACTTCCGCCGCGCCGAGGAAAAATTTGACTTCCAAATCGTGTTCGACGGGGGAGACGTCCGGGAGGAGGCGGAATTCCAGGTCCAGGCGTTGGGTGGGGGTGAATTGGCCGGGGAGGGTGACCCACTCGCCGCGGCGAACCTCCTCGAGGGCGACACCCGCGAGGTTGACGGCGGTGCGGGAGCCGGGGGGGGCTTGTTGTTCTTTTTGATTGTGCGATTGCAGGCCGCGAATCCGCCCGCGGGTGCCATCGGGTTGGAGGATGACCTCTTGCCCGATTTCAAACCGCCCATCGGTGAGTGTGCCCGTGACAACGGTGCCGAACCCGGGCATGGTAAACACCCGATCAATGGGCAGGCGCGGGCGTCCCAGGTCCGGGCGGGGGGGGCGATCCGCGAGGCAGGTGGCGAGGGCGTTCGCCAGGGTGGAGACGCCCGCGCGGGTTCGGGCGGAGACGCGGATGATCGAGGCCGTGGCGAGAACGGTGTCGCGTAACACCGCGCGGACGTCGTCCTCGATCAGGTTCAACCAATCGGGGTCGTCGATCATGTCGATTTTGGTGAGGGCGACGACGCCAGCGGGGATTTGGAGGAGGTCGAGGATGGCGAGGTGTTCGCGCGTTTGGGGCATCACGCCTTCGTCGGCGGCGATGACGAAGAGGGCGGCGTCGATACCGCCTACGCCCGCGAGCATGTTTTCGATGAAGTCGCGGTGGCCGGGCACATCTACAACGCCGACTTCTTGGCCGTTGGGCAGGGTGAAGAAGGCGAATCCGAGGTCAATGGTCATCTCGCGTTCGCGTTCTTCTTTCAAGCGGTCGGGGTGGGTTCCGGTGAGGGCCTGGACGAGGGTAGATTTGCCATGATCGACATGGCCGGCGGTGCCGATGACGCGCATTATTTTTGGTTCCTGGTAGTGATGACTTCAGTCGTAGGTTGAACGACTGAAGTCGTCACTACGAACGAATTATCCTTGTGCCCGTCCGAGGACGCGTTCGTAATCGGCGACCCAATCCCGCGCGAGGGCGAGGAGGCTTTGTAGTTTGCGGGCGACTTGTTCGTCGAGTTGTTGGGCGATGTCTTTGACTTCTTGCATGTCATCTTCGATGGCGGCGAAGCGGTCAATGAGTTTGCTCTGGCCGCGGGTGGCTTCGCGGGTTTGTTCTTCTTGGGTGAGGGTGTAGTTGGTCCAGCGTTTTTGGTCGTCGGCTTTGAAGGTGACCCATTCTTGCCGGAAACGTTCTTCGGAGAGGCGTTGCATTTCGGTGATTTCGTTGATACGGCGTTCGACGCGTTCGATGAGGGCTTCGACCGATTCCTGAATCCGTTTGACATCGCGTTCGGCGTTGACGAGGGATTGGATGCGTTCCTGAAGGTCAGTGGCCTGGGTTTCGACGGTGCCAAAGCGGGCTTCCCACTCTTTCCATTTGCGGTCGCGGTCGGCTTGAATCAGGTTTTGTTTTTCGTAGAGGGTGTTGAAGGCTTCGCGGCGATCACTTTCGACTTGCGCGAGTTCGCCCAGACGGATTTCGAGTTTTCGCAGGCTATCCGCCGTTAAATCGACCCGGCCACGTTGTTCGTCCATCCGTTTGCGGAGGGAGAGGGATTCGCCTTGCAAATCGGTGAGGCGTTTGTCGTCGCGGCGGTGGTTTTCTTCGAGCAGTTTGATGTTGCGGACCCAGGCTTCATCTTCGCGGCGGACTTCGACGACTTCCTGTTTGAGGACGTCGATCAACCGGGCGAGGCGGTAGTCCTCTTCGACCCGCGAGTGGAGGCGGGTTTGCATTTCGGGGATGGGTTCGAGACCCTTGCGGAGGTCGGTAAGATGTCGGGTGACGCCTTCGATTTGCACCGAGCGGATTTCTTCAATCTCCCGTTCCCGATCCAGGCGTCGTTTTTCGATGTCTTCGATGGCGCGGGAGAATTCCATGCGGGTTTGGGCCACCGAGGTATCGAACTGATCCATGCGGGAAAGCACCATTTTCAAATGGGTCAATTCGCTGGTTAATTCTTGTACTTGTTTATTGGAAGCGTTTAACTGGCCTTCGAGTTGAAGCACGCGCTCTTCCAACGTCGCGATGGTTCCCTTCCCTTTGCGGTGTTGGTCATCCAGCCAGTCAATCCGTTTGATAATCTGATCCATGTCCATATTTATGTACACTCCGTAGCGTAAAGTGAGGGCATTATAACGTATTGCGTATTTCGTAACTTCTACAAGGTTGCACGCAAAAGATTTCAGGTAGAGGTAGCACCCAGAGAGCACCCTGAGCGGAGGCTTTGCGTAGTCGAAGGGGCGGAGACGGCTGACACCCTTTGCACGCCTTCTACAAACCCAGGGCGGGAAACGCAAGGGGCAGGCGGGCGATCAGGGATGAAAACCATTGCGGGAAAAGCCCAGCGAGAAACAGGACGATAATCCCGCCCACCAAAACAAATGTCCACCCCGGCGTTTCGGGGGTCGTCGCCAGCGTTTCATCGTCCTGCCTAGGAGACATCACCAAGATCGCCATCGTCCGAAGCGCGGCGACTAACAAACCACTTGATCCCAAAATCACGCCAATCGCTCCCACGACATTCGTCTCCGCCAACGCCTGCAATAACATCACCCGCGCAGGAAACCCCGCCAATAAAGGAACCCCGGCAACCGAAAATTGAGCCAACATCAGCAACACGACGGTCGCGGGAAATTTGCGCCCTGCGCCTTGAAGCAAAAGAAAATCCAAAGTCCCTGTGCGTTCACGTAGGGAGGTCAACGCCAACGCCCACAGAAATAAAGCAATTGCGCGGGGCAACAACAACCCGAAGAACACCTCCACCCCGGTCAGATTTCCCAGACTGATCGCCAGCAGGAAAAAACCCGTGCTGATCATGGTCGCAAACCCCAAAATCCGTCCCAGATGCCGCTCTTTTTGTGAAAAATATCTGCGCCGCGCCGAAAAATCAAACGCCGCCCACAGCCCCCCGGCGAGGGTCATCAAAAAGCCCACCCCGCGCAAAATGGCAAACACCGAGGGGGAATTTCTCAGCCAGGGGTACTCATTCAAAAATCCCAGGCCAAATAACGCGCCCACAAACGGCAACATAAAAAAGATAAACGCCGCCGCGTACGGGTGAACTTCCTCGGCCAGCATGGGCAACCACGTATGAAACGGAAACACCGCCATCAAAAAGGCAAAGCCAAACCCGACCAACGCCGCGGGCAAGACCAATTCTTCCGGGGTCACGAGTTCGGGATTCACCTGTCCCAACATCCACCCAGTGAACAAAATAAACGGCATCCCGAGGGTTTGAAAGGACAAATAGCGCAAAACGCCCTGCCCCGCGACTTTCCCTGGCGGACTCAAAAACGGCACACTGATAATGACGGCAATTTCCAAAAACAAGGCCGCATACAAAAATGGCTCTACGGACAACGCCCCCACCCACAAAATCACCGTCATCATGCCTAGCGGCACAAACAGGCGTCCCGGACGTGCAATCACCGCACCCAAAAACCACACCCCTGCGAGGAGATAGATCATCGCGAACACGCCCCGATCCGTATCGGTCACCACAAACCTCCGTCCAAAAACCTCCATCACATCCCCCAACCGCAACGACCACGGCCCCACTCGCACCGCTTCATTGATCGGAATCAGCCACATTGATCCTGCCATCACCCCCATTACCAAGGCTCCTACGCTACTCACCTGCCGTTCCCAACGCCGAAAAATCAGCAGGACCAAGGCCAGACATGCAGGTATCACACCCCAAAGTATCGGCGCACTCATCGCGTTTCCTCCGTTTCAAGATGAGGTGCCACATGCAAGTATGCCCCAATCAACGCCAAAACCAGATTGACCAACGCTAACAGTCCCGCCACCAATGTCGAACGCTCTACCATCGCATACAAAATCTCAAACCCCGAAAACAACACCAACAGCGCCAAAACCACCCGCAAAGGCCGCGCATTCAACCCCAACATCACCAACCCCATCCCCACCAACAACATCCCCCCCGCCAATTGCATCCTTACTTGAGACACATTCACCGCGTTCAAATACCCGCCCAATATGGTTTCGGTCTCCGGCATCAGCGAAAACACCACCAACGCGACCAATCCCCCCGTCAACACGCGAAACAACACGCTGGAAGGTCGTTCCCGTTCCATTTCGATCTGCCCGGCATCCTGTGACGCGCCCAAAATCGCCGTCGCCATCCACCCGGCGACCAACTTCACCACAGCCAGTTCCAAGCGCCACGTCCCCGCGACCAAAATAAACACCGCCGCATACTGCACCCCCAACGCGGCAATCGTCCACCGCCAATCGCGACTGGCGAGTACCATCAACGAAGAAGCCACCAGCACCCCGACGGCCAGCACCGCTCCGCGCGCAAAATCGAACTCAGCCACCTAAAACCGCCTGTGTCGTAATCAACGAAATCAACAAAAAAAGCAGTAACAAAGTCCACAACACCCCCGCCTCGCCCTCCAACAATACCGTAATCAAAGCCACCCCCCCTCCGAGCAAACGATACCCACGCCAAAACAAACGATACAACCAGTGAAAAGAAAAGATCTGCCGCATCACCTCCCCGCCTCCCATCATCCGCCCACCGCCCTCGGCGTGAGTCCCCTGCCAGACCCAAATCCCCAACAACCCCGCCAGGCCCACCGCGACGAACGCGATCCACCACGCCTCGTACAGGATCATCCCCCCGCCCAATCCTCCCGCCAGCATGAACGTCCCCGGCAAGATCAACACCCCCAACGCATACCCGGCCCGAATCGCTCGCACCGTAACCTGCCCCATCTCCCCGCCCCGCCAGAGATGGCGCACAAAACCAGCCATCAAAAGCGCATGAACCCCTAAAAACACAAACAAACTCCACGAAAATGGCCCGGCAAACAACATCATCCCCCCCGCCGTCGGCATCCCCGGAAGCGCCGAGAGCATCACCGCGCTACTAGCCAGCAAACCTCGCAACACAAGATTTCGTGCCGAAAACAAAAACAATCCCCCCCCCCCCAACAGCAACGCCAGCCCCCACGCCTGCGCCGCGACCGGTTGCCCCCGTAATGCAGACGCAATCGCCAGCGACGCCATCCCCAACACCCAAAAAGATCGACCTTCGATTTCATTTTTCGCCATCAACCAGTAATACCCCGCATATAACCCGGCGAAAGCGGTTAACACCAACAATCCCCCATACAAAAACGCCCCATCTGCCGTGACTCCTCCCGCCACCCGCACCAACAAAACCAGACTGGATACCACCGGCGTTACCATCCGCACCATCATCCCCAGCCCCCGCCGTAACGGCAAATCAGCAAAAAAATAAACCTGCAAGGGCAACACCCCTAACCGGAAACCACACGCTAACAAGATAAAAAGATTGGCCTGCGCCGGAATTTGCTCAAATGTCAACGTTTGTCCGGCGTTCCATGCCGAGACCATAGCCCACACGAGCAAAAAAATACCAGCCAGCCGTACCGAAAAATCCAACACAATCCGCTCACTTTGTTCCCGTCCAATAATGCGAATCAGCAATACCCACACGCCAAAAAAATCCCCTCCAGCCCAGGCCAACAGCAAGGTCAACGGATTTCCAGCTAACACCCCAACCAACCCAAAGAACATCAAAATCAAGATAGCGGCCTGATTGCGCCAATCCTCATACCGAACGATCTTGACCTCCCCCTCTGGCATCCCCTGCTCCCCCTCATCTGCAATTCGCTGAGCACTCGTCAACACCACCCCCAATCCCAGCCCGGACAACGCCAACGCAAACGGCCACGAAACCGCATCCATCAATAAAGCCGGGGAACCCACCTCCCCCCACGTCAACAGCGGCACAATCTGCGAAAATTCCGGCAAGCCCCAGCCACGACTTCGTAACACCAAACACCCCCCCCACAAAATCGCACAGACAAAAATGGTCCAAAACCAGGAAAACACATACCGCACCTTCAACCGATTAAACGACCAAAGCACTGGCCCGGAGGCCAAAAGAAGCGCCAACAGATAAACTATCAACTTACGGAATCCATGCGTAACAACATGCCCCCACCCCTAAAAAGGCATCTATCTCATAAATCGGCGCGCCACTCGTCGGCACATAATACGCCTTCCTCGAAGTCAACAGCAAAACCCCACTCCCATCAAACGTCCAAAGCGCCTGTGTGACCGTCAAAAACGGCAGATCAGTCAGTTGAAGCAAATCATCCCCAATTTGATCCAGAAAATAAAGACCATTTCCTGGTGAATACCGTGGCGTACTAAAATTGAGCAACGCAAACCGCACCCGACCATCCACCAGCCGCGCCAACGCAAACGGGGCCTGTGCCGGAGAATTTCCTACGAAAAACGTGTTACCCAGCACCAACAACGCTTCCGCCTCCGGTGCAGTCACCCAAAGCTCAATCGAAGGGCGCGAATCGGTCGCCAACCCCGCGCGGGCCACCGCCAACGTATCATCCCCCGCCCACACCACATTCAACCCCGGCGGCGTATAAAGAAAGGGACCCGGCACCTCCATCACACGCCCGGTTTGAGTGTCAAACACAATCGGAATCCCCTCCTGCCCATCCGCCTTCGTCAAAAGCATATACCGTCCCGTGGGCGAAAAAGCCCCCAGCATGTACACCCCGGTCACATCATTCCCGCCAGGGTTAAGCACCACCACGGGCGGCTCCAGGAAAAGTTCAGGCGTTTGCCCAGGCCCTATCGCCGGATCCCCCACCCAAATCCCCCCTTCGTCACTCCAGATCAGCGTCTGGGTCCCCGGAAGCCAGGCCAGGTCTGCACAACTAAACGCACATTCGGCCAGAATCGCGGTTTGATCAGGGGTTTCCACAAGGATCACCCCCACCTCTCCGGGTTTGGTCTCCGTGCCACTTTCCGCATACGCAATCCACAGATTTTCTGGCGAAAGTTCCAGCGCGGTCACATTTTCGATGGGGAGCGTTTTTGTCCAGCGAATAGCCCCTGCGGCTCGATCATAGGCCACAATTTCTGATTGTCCAATCGAATTCTTCCGCAAAAGCACCACCAAAGCCCCGCCACTACTGACATCAAACATTTGAACCCGGTCAATTCGATCCGTGGTTCCGGCGAGGGTGATCAAGTCCGCCACTTCGCCACCGGGTCTCCATTGCCGGATAACGCCCAATTGCAGAAAAAGCAAACTGTAATTGGGAACCGGATGGTCATCCGCCGAGGCGATGCGCACGGGTGGGAAAGCGGTTGGCGAAGGCAACATGGTCGGGGCGGTTGTGTTGGTGGGCGTCGCAGTCCAGGTCGGGCGCGGCGTCGGTGGGATGGGGGTTTCGGTGGGCGGGCCAGGAGTCCAGGTGGGGGGGAGGATGAAGGGGGTTTTGGTCGCCTGCGGGGGTTGGGTTGGAAGGGCGGTGGGTGGCGGAGGGGCGGCGCACGCGGCGAGGGACAGGCACAAAATCAAGAGATAAAGGGCGATTGAGAGGTGTTTATTGGAAAGTGAGTTTTTCATGGGCGATCCAGGCAACAGAGGCATATTACAGAAACCGACAGGAATTTCGCTTCAAAAACTGCCCCATCCCCTTCCGCCCTAGCCACCGATCCCCATCTACGATCATTTGCCCGCGGAGGAAGACTTTTTCGGGGTAGCCGATCAGGTCCCAGCCTTCAAACAGGTTATAGTCGGTGCGGTGATGGGCGTGGGCAGTGCCGTATTGGACGCGCTTTTCGGGGTCCCAGATGACGAGGTCGGCGTCGGAGCCGGGGAGGAGGGCACCTTTGCGGGGGTAGAGGCCGAAGATTTTGGCGGGGTTGGTGCTGGTGAGGGCGACGAATTGGTTGGGGGTGAGCCGCCCCGCGCGGACGCCGTAGGTCCACAGAATGGGCAGGCGGTCGCCGATGGCGGGGAGGCCGTTTGGGATTTTCGTGAAATCGTGTTTGCCCAATTCTTTGCCGGGGATAGCGATTTTTTCGCCTTCGTAGGTGATGGGGGTGGTGCCGTCGTAGAAGAAAGGGCAGTGGTCGGTGCCGATGGTTTGGAGGGTGCCTTGTTGGAGGCCCGCCCAAATCCGTTCTTGATCGGCTTCACTCCGCATGGGGGGGGAGCAGACCCATTTGGCTCCGTCGGGGCGGGCAAGGTGGTCGGCGGTGAAGAAAAGATATTGGGGGCAGGTTTCGCCCATGACGGGGACGCCGCGCTCACGGGCGTATCTCAGCATGTCCACTTCGCCGCCGGCGTTCATGTGGACGATGTAGAGGGGGGAATCGGCTTGCGCGGCGAGGGTGGCCCCGCGCAGGGTGGCGTCTACGGCGCTCCACGGGGGGCGCGTGCGGGCGTGCCACGCGGGGGAAACGTCACCCCGGGCGAGGGCGGCGGCGATGAGGTTGTCAATCACGTCGCCGTTTTCCGCGTGGAGCATCACTAACATGCCGTTTTCGCGGGCGATTTGCAGGACGCGGAAGATTTCGCCATCGCTGAGGCGGAGGCGGCCATTGTAGGCCATGAAGGTTTTGAGGGTGGGGATGCCGAGGTCAAGCAGGTGGGGGATTTCGGCTTCGACTTCGGGGGTCAGTGCGGTTGTCCCCAACCGGGTGGTGATGTTCATGTGGAAGCCGAAGTCGATGGCGGCGAGGGGGTCGGCTTTTTCGTGCCATTGTTCGACACTGGCTTCAAGGGTTGGGAGGTCGAAGGGAACGAAGTCCATGACGGTGGTAGTGCCGCCGAAGGCCGCGGCTTTGTGGCCGGTGTAATGGTCGTCGGAGGAGATGGTGCCGAACATGGGGAGGGCGAAGTGACAGTGGGGGTCCACGCCGCCGGGGAGGATGAGTTTGCCGGTGCAATCAATAACTTGGGTGTCAGGTGTCAGGTGGGGATGTGTCAGGTGGGGAGGGTAGAGGGCGGCGATTTTTTCGCCTTCGATCAGGAGGTCGGCCTGGAAGGTTTCGGAGGCGGTGAGGAGGGTGGCGGATTGGAGGAGAAGCATGGGAATGGTGAATTGGGAACAGTTAATTTTTAATGGTTAAGTGGTTTGATTATAATCCGTTGGGGATGAATTTTCGGGATTTGGTTCGGGGGCTTGGATTTGATAAGTTTTCCGCGCCTTCTTTTTTTTGCATCTTTTCCGTTGTGTCGCGGAAATAAGGAAGATGCGGAAGGTGGGAGGGGGATGAAATTGTGTTAAACTTAGCTTGTCTTGAAGATAGGAATTGGATTATGCCCCTCAAACTCACTCCCCTCGAAAACGCCCTCCAAAGTTTGGAAGAAGCCTTGCAAGCGTATGAAAACACCGCCTTTCAAGCCGGAACGCCTGAAAAAGAACTCATGCGGGATGGGGTAATCCAACGGTTTGAGTACACCTTTGAACTCAGTTGGAAAACCCTCAAACGTTATTTGGAAGAATACGGCCTGGAACGGGTGGATACCTTGACCAACCGAGAGCTTTTCAGGCTGGGTGGGGAAGCGGGGTTATTGCGAAAAGTCGAACCCTGGTTGGAATATCTGCGCCGTCGAAATCAGACGAGTCACATGTACAGTGAAGAAATCGCGCAGGAGGTTTTTCTTGCGGCAGTCCAATTTGTGCAAGATGCCCGTTATTTGCTGGCCCACCTCAAAAACAAACTAACATGATCACCCTCGCCCCCGAACACCTTCAACTCGTCCGGCAAATTCTGGCTGAATACATCCCGGAATATGAGGTGCGCGTCTTTGGCTCGCGGGTCAAAGGGACACAAAAGCCTTACGCCGATTTGGATTTAGTAGTGGTTGGGAAAACCCGGCTGGTGCGGGCACAGTTGGATGAATTGGCGGAAAGTTTTATCGAATCGGATTTGCCTTTTCGTGTGGATGTGTTGGATTGGAATAGGATTTCTGAGGCGTTTCGCGAAGAAATCGAAACCCGATACGAGGTTATTCAAGAGGCATAATCCCCATGTCCTTCAACCGTTTCTTCGACCAGGCCAAAGAAGCCGCCAGCAAAGCCAAAGAAGTCTCCCTCGAAGCCGCCCAAGCCCTCAAAGAATCCGGGGGCAAACTCGCCGAGGGGAGCAAAGAAAAAGGGCAGGAGACCCTGGCTTTTTTACTCAATGAATTGAATGGCCTCATTCCCGTTTTGCGCGAGTGCGGGTATTCCGTGGGTAATCTAGCCTTTACGATCGCGATTCCCCCTCAGCTAAAAGTCGTCGTGTCCCAAGATGGGAAAGGGAGCAAAAGCCTGGAATCACTGCTCATTGAAAGGGAAAGTGCGCTTTCAAAAATCCAGGTCGCCACGGTCCGCGGCCTCATCAAAGCCTACGAATTTGATCAAACCGTGGCAAAGTATGGGTACCATTTGGGGGATATTGAACTGGTGTTGAGCATTCCCCCGCAAGTAACGATGAATCTGATGTCTACGCCAGGGCAACTCGAAAAAATGTTACCGGACACAAACCCCGCAGGCTAATCGTACACCCCTGGCTCTTCTTTCACCCCTTTTTCACTCAATAACCCCAATAACATCAAAATTTCCGGCTCCAGAGGGAGTTCGGGCAAGTCGTTCACCCGGTATTGTTGTGCGTTGATCGCGCGGTCGCGGAGAGCTTGCCAGAGGAGTTTGCGCTCTTCGCCAGGGACGATGAGATCGTTGATGGTGGTGGCTTGTTCGAGCAGGTCCCCCGTCGTGTAGAAGAAGGTGATCCGTTTCCAGTCCCCTGCCGGGACAGGGTGCGGCAGTTGAACGAGGGGGCCAAGCGACAGTTTGTAGTACTCCTCGCGGGCGTGGGGATGATGGGGTTCATCCCGGATCAATTCCGCACGGGTGGTCAGTTCATGCCCGAGAACGGGGGCAACAAATTCGATCTGTCCCCCGCGGGCACCGAACGCACTGGCAGGTTGATACAACGCTAGATAATCCACCGCGACGACTTTGGGCGCACGGCGCAAAGGAATGCGATACCACCCCAAAACCCGAGCGATTTCGAGGTCACGCGGGGTCGGAATCACAGCAACGAGAAGCAGGGAAGTAGGGGCGGGAAGCATAGGGCTATTATACCTTTGCAGAACGTCCTCCTTCGCCAAGAAATTGTCCGCTTTCTGTATTTCGCGTTTCCATCCCGTAAAACCCAACAGAGCCTTATTTTCCAACCGTCTCGTCAAAAAACGCCATCAACCGCCGCACATACTCCTCAGGGGCCACCGCATAATTCTGCCCATGATCCCCACCAGGCACGATCCACAACTCCTTCGGCTCCCGCGCCGCCTCAAATTGCAATTGCCCCCGCCCACTCGCCAACTCATCCTCCCCATAAATCAACAACACCGGACGCGGACTAATGCACCCAATCTCATCCACCGGACTGATCTCCCACGGATTGATCCCCGTCCGCGCCCAGAAAACGCCCGCCACTGTGTACAAAAAGACCTTGCGAAAGAACGGCTCATCCGCCTCGACCATATCCTGCCCCAGATTGAAATACCCCCCCTCCGCCAACACCGCAGAAATTTCAGGATACCGCGCCGCAGAACGAATCGCCCCCACCCCCCCCATCGAAAACCCATAAATCCCGATCCGCGCGGGATCCACCTCCCCGCGCGTGAGTAAAAACGCCAACCCCGCCGCCGCATCCTTCACCTCCGCCCCACCCAACGTCACCGGGCGCACAGGCGTCGCACACGCCCGCGAACCAATCTGCAACACCCCATATCCCGCCTCCAACAACGGGTCAATGTACGGAATCGGCGTACCCACGGTCCCCCCCAAGCCCCCCAAAACCAGAATCGCCGCCCTATTGCGCGCGGGAAAATACCACGCCGGGACCAGCAGACCCGCCTCAGTTTTCAGTTCAAGCGCTTGAGGCGCCGGAAATTCTTCGGGAAAGCGCGGCACAGCCCCACACCCCGGATAAATTAACGCCCCCACATAGATCCAGGCCAACACAACATCCACCCCGATCCCCAACAAGAGCAACGCAAAACTACTCAATCGGAGCACCCGTCCCCAGCGAATTGTCATGTCTCTCCAAACGCCAACAACCGTAACACCTCCCCCAGTGCGGCCTTAAACACCTCATCCATGATCTTATCACTCACCCCCCACCGCCCGCCGAACGAACCATCATCGTACACCTCACGCGTGGTTTCCGCGTTCATGATCTCGGTCACGCGCGGGGTGGGTTTTTCCCCGTCGGGAAGCGGGGCCACGCGGGTGAATGGGAAGGCCTCGAGCCAGTTCGCATGATTGGGTTCGAGTTTGTATTTGTGCGCCACCGCCTGAACGCTGGGGGATTGCCACCACGAATACCAGGAAACCCGCAATCCGCGTAATTCGTTCACCAGTTCGGAAATCCGTCCCCGCGCGGGATCGTTGCCCCCGTGCCCGTTCAGGATCAGCACCCGCCGGAACCCGTGCATGTGTACCGAGCGCAGGACATCTTCCACCACCGCGAGCAGGGTGGTGGTCCGCAAGCTGATCGTGCCCGGGTAAGCGAGAAAGTACGGGGACACGCCAAAGTTTAACGGCGGAGCGATCAAGACATTCGTTTGTTGGCTGGCGGCGTCCGCGAGGGCCAGGGGGATGTTGACGTCCGTGAGCAGACTGAGGTAGCCGTGCTGTTCTGTCGCCCCAAGGATGAGGATCAAGCGATCATCCTGGGCGAGGTAGTCTTCAATATCGAACCAGTTGAGTTCAGAGAAGCGCATAGGAACCTCTCAAAGTTACTACTGAGCCAGGGTAAAAGATTAGCCCCGAAAAAAGGGTGAAAGGGGGAGGTACCTCCCCCTTTCACCCTTTTTTCGGGGATTTTCCTCTCCACGCCTGAGCAGTTACCTCGCACAAATAAAAAGGCGACACACGATGAACGTGTGTCGCCTTTTGCGTGTTATGCCACGATGTTGACCAGTCGTCCGGGGACGACAATCACTTTCTTGGGCGGTTTGCCGTCCAGGGTTTTTTGCACGCCTTCGGTCGCCAGAGCCGCGGCTTTGATCGTTTCCTCGTCGGTTCCGGCGGGGACGGTGATGCGGTCGCGGACTTTACCGTTGATCTGGATGGGCAGGGTGATTTCGTCTTCTTTCGCCGCTTCTTCGTCTACCTGGGGCCAGGATTGGGTGTGGACGGAGTAGGGTTTGCCCTGCGCGGCCCACAGTTCTTCCGCGATGTGGGGGGTGACGGGGGCCATCATCCGCAGGTAGATGTCGATGGTTTCGTCCCACGCGGGGGTGGCGGAAACAGCATCACGAACCTCATACAAATAGTTCATCAATTCCATCAGCGAGGAGATGATGGTGTTGAACTCGAACTGTTCGTAGTCACGGGTGACGCGTTTCAGGGTTTGGTGGACTTTTCGGCGTAGGCTACGCTCGATGTTGGGGTTGGAACTGTGCGCGGGGCGTGTGCCCCCGCGGGGTTCGGACAGCAGGGTCCAGGTCCGTTTCAGCCAGCGGACGACGCCCTGGATGTTGTCGGTGTTCCACGGGCCACCTTCGGCCCAGCGATAGCCAAAAGCCAGGTAGGCCCGCACGGTGTCCGCCCCGTAAATCCGCACCTGTTCGTCCGGGTCAATGACGTTGCCGCGGGATTTGCTCATGCGTTGGCCGTCCGGCCCCAGAATTTGGCCCTGGTTTCGCAGTTGCAGGACAGGTTCGTTATCTTCCGTGATTTCCATGTCGCGCATGGCTTTGTGGAAGAAGCGGGTGTAGATCAGGTGCATGGTGGCGTGTTCTGCGCCGCCGGTGTAGGTGTCTACGGGCATCCAGTAGTCGTATTCGGCCTGGTCGAAGGGGTAGTCGTCTTTGTTTGGACTCAGGTAGCGCAGGTGGTACCAGGACGAACACATGAAGGTGTCCATCGTGTCGGTGTCGCGTTCGGCTTCGCGACCACAGATGGGGCAGGTGGTGATCCGCCAGGTGGGGTGCAGTTTGAGGGGGCTTTGGCCGGTGGGCAACCATTCCACGTCTTCGGGCAGGGTGACGGGCAGTTGATCGTCGGGGACGGGGACCTGACCGTGTTCGGGGCAGTAAATGATCGGGATCGGCGACCCCCAGTAACGTTGGCGGGAGATGGTCCAGTCGCGCAGGCGGTAGTTTACGTCCCGTTTGCCGGTGCCTTTTTGTTCCAGCCATTCAACGACGGCGCGGATCGCGGGATTTTTCATCCCTTTGTCGTTCGTGGCGCGGGTGCCGTTGAACTGGGCGCTGTTGATCATCACACCTTCGCCGGGGTAGGCCTCGGGCATGGTGTCGCCGTCCAATTCAACCCCTTCGGGTTGGATGACGGGGATGATTTTCAGGCCAAATTTGCGGGCGAAGGCGAAGTCGCGCTCGTCGTGGGCGGGCACGGCCATGATTGCGCCGGTGCCGTAGGTCATCAGGACGTAGTCGGCGATCCAAATCGGAATCTGTGCGCCGTTGACGGGGTTGACCGCGTACCCGCCGGTGAAGACGCCGGTTTTTTCTTTGTCGGTGGCTTCCCGCTCGATGTCGGTTTGGCGGGCGGCGGCGGCGATGTAGGCTTCGACGGTGGCACGTTGTTCGGGCGTGGTAATCGCCTCGACCAGGGGGTGTTCGGGGGCTAGCACCATGAAGGTGGCGCCCCAGAGGGTATCCGGGCGGGTGGTGAAGACGGTGATCAGTGAGGAGTGTTCAGTATTCAGTTTACTGGTTACTGACGACTGATTACTGATTACTGGAAACTGAACACTGGCTCCCTCGGACCGTCCAATCCAGTTGGTTTGCATATCTTGGATTTTGCTCGGCCAATCAATGCCTTCAAAGGACAGGAGTTCGTCGGCGTAGTCGGTGGTGCGGAAATACCACTGGTCCAGTTCTTTTTTGATGACCGGGGTTTTACAGCGTTCGCAAATCTTGTCGTCACCGATGACCTGTTCGCGGGCGAGGGTGGTCTGACATTTGGGGCAGTAGTCCACGGCGGCCAGTTTTTTGTACGCTTTGCCGCGTTTGAACAGTTGGATGAAGAACCATTGCGACCATTTGTAGTAGGCCGCGTCGCTGGAAACAGCTTCGCGTCGCCAGTCGAACATGGCCCCCATGGAGCGCAGTTGTTTCCGCATCCGCCCGATGTTGGCGTAGGTGCGGATCATGGGGTGGATGCCGTCTTTGATAGCGGCGTTTTCTGCGGGCAGGCCGAACGCGTCAAAGCCCATCGGGAACATGACGTTGAAGCCGTTCATCCGTTTGAAGCGAGCGCGCGCGTCGGAGGGAGTCATCGCGTACCAGTGCCCGATGTGCAGGTCTCCGGAGGGGTAGGGCAACATGGTCAGCGCGTAGAATTTGGGGCGGGAATGGTCAATATTGGCGTGGTATAAGCCGTCTTCTTCCCATTTGGTTTGCCATTTGGGTTCGATATCGGCGGGATTGTAGGGGGTTGTCATGGGGTTAGCTCCTGTGGGGGGAGGAAATTGGTGGAGGGGGTAATGAGAGGGGGGAATTCGTGGGAATTGGGTTAATTCCTACGAGTTCCTATGAATTCCGATGAGTTCCTATGATTTTGGATTCCTCGCCTACAAGGCGGCGCGCGAGAAGGCAGTAGGCACTCCATTGGGTGAATTTTTGGTTGTATGTTTGGTTCATTGCGGCCTCCTTCAAAATTTGGGGGAGTGTAGCCCCTTGTGGGCGTGCAGTTTTATCAACGCCCACAAGGGGCTACACTACGGTTTTAAACAAAAATCCCTTCGCCAACTCAGGGACGAAGGGTTGCTCCGCGGTACCACCCGGATTGCCAGCGCAAGTGCGCCAGCCTCTTAGGTTCACGATAACGGGTGAAACCGTGGTGGGCTAGTCGAAATCTCGAGTTCACCAACCATTCTGCCCGGTACGGGCGATCAGGCGAGTTCAACCTTTGCGCTGTCTGCGGATGCCTACTGTGAAGGCGACCCTCATTGAGGGGTTGCCGGGGCTTTCAGCCGGGGACCCTGGCTCTCTAACAGTTGGTCTAATACTCCTGATGAATTTGGGGTATTGGCTTATGAACAAAGGAGATTGGCTTTTGACCAATCTCCTCTTTTGTGTGGACCCAGAGAGATTCGAACTCTCGACCTTCTCAATGCCATTGAGACGCGCTCCCAACTGCGCTATGGGCCCGATTTCAGTATACAGTGTTCATGTTTCAGTGTTCAGCTTCGTAAACTATTCACTGAATGCTGGTGACTGAACACTGCCTACTGTGAACCAGTGGACCTGGAGAGATTCGAACTCTCGGCCTCTTCAGTGCGATTGAAGCGCGCTCCCAACTGCGCTACAGGCCCTTGTTTTAGGGTTGCGGAATTGTACATGAGGGCACAAAGGCTGTCAAGGAAGGCAAATTTCGCGATTACGGTTCATCAATGATAGGTTCCAGCTCCACCATTCGACTTTTCGCCGTAACCAACCCATTCCAGCCACATGTTCTATCCACACATTTATAGCGTTTGAGCGCTATAAATAAAATGGTTCCTAAAAAACGATCCGTGTTTTTGCGATGCGAGCGATGAATTTTATGCCCACACTTGGGACAAACTCGCACATTAAACTGAGGGGCAGTCAATACTCGCCAACGAATACGAAAGAAAACCAAAAAAGCGATGAGTAACAGCAAGCCGAAAGCAAACAAATCCGAGGGGGTTAGTTTCGTATAATTTTCTAGGATGCCATCCAGCGTTCGCATCAGAAAATTTCCAACTGCGTTGGAGATCTGGTCAACAAGACCTTTGATCCTGTTATTGCTGTCATTCCCCACCAACAGGAGGACAGCGATCACCGTTAAGACCACTAAAGTGACCTCAAAACGGTATTTGCGAATAAACTGGCGTATTTTCATCAGGGGGGTATTATATCTGAAAACTTCTTTTCTCCTCCGCGGATTGGAACGGACAACCAGTTCTCCGGCAGGGGGAGTGGACAATGCCAACGTGGATTGTATGCACACGAAGGATTGTACGCAAAATTGAAATCCAGGACCAGCTTGCCCTCCTCGTGGCCCAAGTCGGCATGTTTGAGGGTATCCAACAAATATCGCCCACCGCCATAAGTTTCTTTTTGGTTGGTCTGGTCGCGGAAGGGTAAAAACACCCCTCCCCCATACCCCAAAAGCCAAAACAACGACAGCGAAACCTCCTTTCCGGCAACCGTGAAAGTAACTTTCCCGAACCGTTTCATGCGTAGAAGCCCATCGTCATCCAACTCCACCGCAAACTCATCGTGTGCGACGTGAGGGTCAATCGTCACCAGAAACCGCAAATCAGGATTATATGGGAAATAATCCAACCGGGTAAAACTCGCTTTTTGCACCGTTGACAAGGCCGACTGCGGATGACTGCCCAACAGCACATCCCGCTCCCGCCGAAATTGCGCCCAACGCGTTTCCACAGGGTGCGCGGGGTGCCGTACCCGCGCATACATCTCGCTCACCCGACGGCGATAGTCCAGCAATTCTTCAAAGGGAGTCACCATCCCTCGCTCCCCGGTTCGCCTTTGATCGGCCCTACGATGTCGTCCGTCACCCAGCCGCCATAAAACCCACCCGGTTGGGGGCGCACCTTTTCCCCGTTGACCGTGCAGGCATCCATTTTCGATGCGTAAAACGCCACATAATGTTGAATCCCCTCGAACCCGGGTGTGGGTTGGGCATAGGTCCACGCCGCCATCGGACTCCGTTTGCCGTTCACTTCGAGATCATAGTACGACGCCCACCCCTTCCACTCGCAAAACGTTCGGCGTCCGGTAAGGGAGAAATATTGCATCTGGATATCTTCCGGCGGAAGGTAATACACTGGTGCCCCCGCGGTTTCCAACACCCGACGGGCGCGGTGGGTGTCGGCGATCACCACCCCGTTGAAAAGCACTTGTACATGTTTGGGCGAATCATCGACGCGCGGAGGACGCGGATAATCCCAGACCGATTCCTGTCCGGGTTGGGGTTCGATACGTTGGGGGCGGGTAAACATAAAAACTCCTCATCAATGGTTATTTACATCATAAGACGGGCACAGGATAGATGTCCTTACGTCATCCGCGTTTCATCTAGCCGCGCGGATCGATTTCTGGAGGCCCGGAAAAGCATATTGGGCAACGAAGATCGGCTTCTGGAACCCCAGAAGTCCATTTTGGCCGCCCAGATCGACTTCTGCGACCCCAGAAACGCATATCCGGCAACGGAGATCAATTTCCTCTGGCGCAGAAATCCATCCAGGTTCCCCGGATCGGCTTCTGCAGGCGCAGAAACCCATATCCGACAACGAAGATCGCTTTTGGGACACTTTTCATTTTTTACAGAATTCAAATGAACTTGTTTCCAAGAACTCGTATGGTCTTATAATACTCACCTGATATCAATGTGGATGCCTTATGTCAAACAACCCTAATTTCAACCCCAAATATATGTTTTTAAAGGGAAGCACAGGAAAAAAGGTTTTCTTTCCTGGTGGTGATTATTGGAAGGGATATATTATTGAAAACTCCAAAATCAAAAAGAAATTACGCCTAATTCTTATTCCGTACCTTACTATAATTACCGGCTGGTTGGATTTTAGGCTGTATTTTTATTCTCTTTCTTAAACTGTCTATTACCAATTTTTCTATCTTTTATATCAGTTTAACTACAATAATTTTTTGGGCATTAGGATATTTCCTGATAGTAAAGCTCTTAACAAAAAATCTTATTGAAACGAAAGATAAATTTTCAGATCCCCTCTTAAAAATATATATAGAATAAATCTCTCAAGGATTTCTTATGCCTAGTATTAATTATTTTCTCTCTGTCTATCAATCTCAGGTTGACTCCGCCCTTACAGCTCTGTCAACCCATAACATCCCCTCCCGCATCTGGGCACGCGACCACACCGTCTGGGCGGATTCCCCCACCGAAATCACCAACCGTCTCGGCTGGCTCGACTGCCCGACCAACATGGCCCCGCAAGCCGCCGGACTGGCCGCCTTTGCCGCCGAAATCCGCGCTGAAGGCTTCACCCACGTTCTCCTCCTCGGCATGGGCGGCTCCAGCCTTGCGCCGGAAGTGTTCTCCCGCATCTTCGCCGGGCAAACCACCCTCACCCTCTCCATCCTCGACTCCACCCATCCTGCCTACGTCCTCGAAACCACCCACGCCCTTGACCCCGCCCGCACGCTGTACGTCACCTCCACCAAATCCGGCGGCACGGTCGAAACCCTGTCCTTTTTCAAACACTTCTTCAACGACGCTATCGAAAAACTCGGCCTTGAAAAAGCCCGTCAACACTTCATCGCCATCACCGACCCCGGCAGTGGCCTCGAAACCCTCATGCGGGAGAATCAAATCCGTCGCATTTTCCTCAACGATCCGAATATTGGCGGACGCTACTCCGCGCTCTCCCACTTTGGCCTCGTCCCCGCCGCACTCGTGGGGGTGGACGTAGCCCAACTCGTCGCCCGCGCCCACGCCATGGCCGAAGCCTGTCGCTCCGATACCGATAACCCCGGCCTCCTCCTCGGAGCCATTCTCGCCGAGCTTGCCAAAGCCGGACGCGATAAAGTGACCTTCTTGACCTCCCCTACGCTCGAAAGTTTTGGAGATTGGGTAGAGCAACTGGTCGCGGAAAGCACCGGGAAGCTCGGAAAGGGGATTCTGCCCGTCGTCGGGGAAACTCTCGCGGACGTGTCCGCCTACGGGCAGGATCGCTTATTCGTCTCCCTGACCCTCGCGGGCGAACCGGCCCCTGACCTCACCGCCCTCCAGCAGGCCGGGCACCCCACGCTTGCCTACACCCTCGCGGATCGTTATGACCTCGGCGCGCAATACTTCCTCTGGGAATTTGCCACTGCCGTCGCCGGGCATCTCATGGACATTCAACCTTTCGACCAACCGAACGTGGAATCGGCCAAAATCCTGGCGCGGAAAATGATGGCGGAATACAAAACAACCGGGCAACTCCCCGCGGGCGACACCGCCCCCCTGACCGGAGACGCTCTCCGCGCGTTTCTTTCCCAGGCTCAGGCGGGGGACTACCTCTCGGTCCAGGCGTATGTCCACCCCACGCGGGAGGCGGCAGACGCCCTGCAAACCCTGCGCCACCTCCTCCGCGCCCGGACGGGGTTGGCGACCACGCTCGGGTTTGGCCCCCGGTTCCTCCACTCCACCGGACAACTGCACAAAGGCGACGCGGGCAACGGGCTTTTCATCCAGTTCACCTCCGATAGCCTCGAAAATGTCGCCATCCCAAACGATGTATTGTCATCGTCCGAACCGGGCAAACCGGACTCTTCGCTCACGTTTGGGACGCTGGTCCGCGCCCAGGCGTTGGGGGATTATGAGGCGCTTTTAACGGCCACCCCGCCCCGGCGTGCAATTCATTTTCATTTGGGGACGGATGTCGTTGAAGAATTGGAAAAACTTATTTCAACCTTGCGAGAATAATTTTTCATCACAAAGTACACGAAGGGGCACAAAGTTTTTCTCTTCGTGTTCATTCATGGTGAAAGTCTTTTGGTCAACGAAAAGGAGCTAATCTTATGCAAATGGCAATGGTCGGACTGGGCAAAATGGGCGCAAATATGACGACGCGCTTGCTGAAGGGCGGGCATCAGATCGTCGTCACCGATTTGAATGCGGCGGCGGTGGAAAAATCTGTGGGGGAAGGGGCGGTGGGGGCGCAGGATTACGATGAATTGGTTGCCCGGCTGGAGACGCCGCGCACCGTGTGGGTCATGGTTCCGTCGGGCAAGGTGACGGAGAGCGTTGTCACCGCGTTGGCGGAGCGGTTAGAGGCCGGGGATACGATCATTGACGGAGGCAACAGCAATTACAAAGACACCATGCGGCGGGGGGCCACACTGGCGGAAAAGGGTTTGCATTTTGTGGATGTGGGCACGAGTGGTGGGATTTGGGGGATCACCGAAGGGTACAGTATGATGATCGGCGGCGAAAAAGAGGCCGTCGAACGTCTGCGCCCAATCTTCGAGACGCTCGCGCCCGCGCCGGATAAAGGCTGGGGGCACGTTGGCCCGCGCGGGTCCGGGCATTTCGTGAAGATGATCCACAACGGGATCGAGTACGGGATGATGCAGGCGTTTGCGGAGGGGTTTGAGATTTTCCGCGAGAAGAAGGAATTTGGGCTGGATTTGCACCAAATTGCGGAAATCTGGCAACACGGCAGTGTGGTGCGGTCGTGGTTGTTGGATTTGACCGTGCGGGCGCTGGAAGATGATCAGAACCTGACCGACATTGCGCCGTTTGTCCCCGACTCCGGAGAGGGGCGGTGGACAGTGTTCGAGGCGGTGGATTTGGATGTCCCCGCACCGGTGTTGACGCTGGCGTTACAGATGCGGTTTGTCAGTCGTCAGGATGAGCGTTATGCCGCCCGCCTGCTCTCTGCCCTTCGCAATCAGTTCGGCGGACATGCGGTGAAGAAGGTTGAGTAAAAATGGTACGTTGAGGCAAGCAGAGGGATACAGAATTTTTTAAACATATCTGTGCCCTTCTGTTTCTTCGGCGTTTTCTGTGGACAAATTTTGAGTAATTACTCACACGCAAAGAGATAAAATCCGAAAAAAAGGATGGGTGGGGGGATGTACATCCCCCCACCCATCCTTTTTTTCGGAACTTCTTACTCTTGGTGAGCAGTAACATTTTTGGAGTGAGCCATGGCGTTTGATTTTTCCAACCAAGTCGTGTTGATCACCGGCGCATCGGGCAATTTGGGGAACGCACTCGTGAACCGCTTCCGCGAGGCCGGGGCGAGTCTGGTACTCGTCGAGCGGAATGCCGATAAACTGATCCATGCCTTCCCCGATCTGGCAGATGATCCCCATCATTTGATCGCTGAAGCGGATTTGACGAGTGCAGATGCGGTGAAAACGGTCGTCGGGCAGACTATCGCAAAATTTGGGCGCGTGGATGTGTTGATCAATACGGTGGGCGGATTCCGCGCGGGGACGCCGTTACACGAAACCCCGCTGGATACGTTCGATTTTATGATCAATCTGAACGCCCGAACCGTGTACATTGCCGCGCAGGCCGTTCTGCCGAACATGCTCGCGCAGGGGCACGGCAAGATCATCAGTATCGCCGCCCGTCCGGGGTTGGAGGGCCGCGCCAATCAGGCCGCCTACGCCGCGTCTAAAGCCGCCATCCTCCGCCTGACCGAGAGCATGGCGGCAGAATATCGGATGCTAGGCATTAACGTGAACGCGGTGATCCCCGGCACGATTGACACGCCCCAAAACCGTGCGGCGATGCCGGACGCGGATGTCAGCAAGTGGGTTCAGCCCGAATCGCTGGCGGATGTGATTGCGTTTTTAGCTTCGGACCTGGCACGGGATGTGCATGGGGTGGGGTTGGCGGTGGTGGGGAGGAGTTAACCAATCATCAACCCCACCGCCAACAAAAGGGCAAACTCCAACTCCATCCGCCCCGTTCCGCCCAGCGCTTTATTTAACACCTTTCCCTTCTCGGTATAAATCATCTTAATCAACGGAATCGCCCGGTACACCGTCAGCCACGTCAATAACACCCACGGAGAAGCGTTGCCGGTCAGCCACATGAACAACGGGCAAAGGAGCGCGCCCCCCACCATCAAATCGTACTCGATCCGTGCGCCGTTGACGCCGAACCGTACGGCCAACGTCTTTTTTCCGGCTTTGGTATCCGTTTCGACATCCCGCAGATTGTTGACCACGAGAATCGCGGTCGCCAGCAACCCCATCGGGATCGCCGCCCAGATCGCCCCCGCGCTCACCGTTCCCGGCTGTGTAACCGCCGCGGCCTGGACGAAGTACGTCCCGCCCACGGCCACCAGCCCGAAGAAGATAAACACAAAAATATCCCCCAATCCGTTGTACCCCAACGGAAACGGCCCGCCCGTGTACGCAATCCCGGACAGGATCGAGAACACGCCAATCCACACTACCGGCCAGCCCGCCACCGAGAGCAGGTAAAACCCAACGAGCACCGCCAACCCAAACACCACCCACATCCCCGCGAAGACCTGTTCGGGTTTCAGCAACCCGGCCTGGGTGACGCGCACCGGCCCGAGGCGTTCATGGGTGTCCGCGCCTTTTTTGAAGTCGAAGACATCGTTGGCAAAGTTGGTGCCGATCTGGATCAGCAACGCACCCAACAGCGCCGCGAGCGCTGGGCCAGGGGAAAAGACGCCTTCCCGGATCGCGACCGCTGTTCCCGCGATGACGGGGGCGGCGGCGGCAGGAAGGGTTTTGGGCCTCGCGGCCAACATCCAAATTTGAAAGGGGGTAAGGGTTTGTTTTTCCACGGGAGGAATTATACAGGGGAACCCATCAGGGCAGAGGAAAAAAGTTCCCGAAAAAGATCAAGTGACAAAACCCCCGCGCCGTCCTTAAAGTCGCGACACGCCAGGGGCAACACACGGGAGGCTGTAAAAAAGCGACATCTCGGTGATGAAGGTTGGCAAAGTGCATCACCCCGAATAGAAGTTTTGCCTATTCGCGGTAAAATTCACTTAACCATAACGCCGCATTCCTGCGGAGAAGTCCTACGAGGAGTCCCCATGCCCAAACGAGAAAAAGTCTCCAACATCGACACCGCCTGGTTGCGGATGGAACACCCCACCAACCTAATGATGATCAGCGGGGTCATGATCTTTGACGGGAAAGTCAACTTTGATCACTTGGTGGCAGTCCTCGAAGAACGTTTGCTGGCTTTCGAGCGTTTTCGCCAGCGCGTGGTTCAACCCGCCAACCCCCTCAGCGCACCAACATGGGAAACCGTGCCCGATTTTGACATCCGCGATCATGTCTATCGTTTTACCCCGCACGTCCCCGATCAACTCGCGCTTCAAGATATATCCAGCCGGTTAATGAGCACCCAACTTGACTTCTCCAAACCACTTTGGGAATTTCACATCATCGAAAACTATGGGGATGGGGACAGTGCGCTCTTCTCTCGTTTACACCATAGCATCGGCGACGGTATTGCGCTGATCCGCGTCTTACTTTCGCTGACAGATGACAGTGAAGAGGCCCCCTGGCGTTTCGCCGCGGCCCGCGCGGGGCGCAGAAGCGGTCTGGCTGGGATCATGCGCCGTGCCCGAAAATCCGCCCGCAACGTGCAAAAGGTTTCGGAAGCAGTTGCTCACGAAGGGCTGGAAATGATCCGCACCCCCGAAAAAATCGTTGATTTGACCAAATTGGGAATGGATGGCGTGGTTTCTCTGGCACGGTTGGTTCTGCGAACCCCTGACCCAAAAACCGCGTTCAAAGGACATTTGAAGGTTGCCAAAAAAGCGGCGTGGTCGGCCCCCATCCCCCTCAGCGAGGTGAAAGCGGTCTGTAAAGCGACCGGGGGCACGATCAATGATGTGTTATTAACCGCGATGGCGGGGGGGTTGCGTCGTTATCTGGTCAACCGGGGCGAGGCAGTGGAAGGATTGAACATCCGTGCCGCCGTCCCCGTCAACCTGCGCCCGCTCGAAGGGCCGATTGAACTGGGAAACAAGTTTGGCCTGGTCTTTTTGTCCCTGCCTGTCGGAATCGAAGATGCCCTCGAACGCCTGACCGAACTCAAACGCCGGATGGACGAACTAAAAGGCTCCACCGAACCGGCGGTCGCGTTCGGCATTTTGACTGCAATGGGCATGACCCCCACCGAAATCGAAAACATCGTTGTTGGCATTTTTGAGAAAAAAGCCACCGCGGTGATGACCAACGTGCCGGGGCCGCGTGAACCAATTTATCTCGCGGGTAAACAGGTCAGCCGCCTGATGTTTTGGGTGCCCCAATCGGGACGCCTGGGACTGGGGATCAGCATCCTGAGTTACGCGGGGGAGGTGCTCCTGGGCGTGGCAACCGACGCCGGCCTGGTTCCAGACCCCGAGGGAATCGTCGAAGGGTTCCACGCAGAATTTGCCGCCATGCAAGAAAAAGTCGCCCGCCTGCAATCCATTGCCGGGAAAGCCGCCCCCACAAAAACGATGGTCAACGATTTACGCGCCCAGATTGACGCCCTAACCCAAGCGGTTGAATCGTTGAAAGCGGCCAAAGCCGCGCCTCCACCCGCGCAACCCACCCCCTCCCCGCAAGACCACCGCTGTCAGGGAATCACAAAGTCCGGTCAGCAATGCCGACGGCAGGCTCAGGAAGGATCGGTGTTTTGTCATATCCATCGTTAAAAATAGTCCTAAAAAAAAAGACCGGTGCGAAATGTCCATTTCGCACCGGTCTTTTTTTTCGGGGTTGGTGTGCTTTTATACCTCGATAAATTTCGTCAACGTGTCGGGCCAATCCGGGAGGCCAAACATCCGCAGTAATTCCGACATATCCAGGTTGAGTTCCCACACCGTGTCATTGTCCAACAGGGCGGTCAACACCAGACGTTGAACCTCGGTCAATTCTTTGGCCTGCCAGGTGTAGCCTTTCCGTCCGCCAAAAGCGGCAAATAACAACGTGTAGGTCATGTGCAGGGCACTGTGTGCGTCCACGTAATTGATCGCTTGCAGGAGATCGGGAATGGCCTGGGCGGCACGTTGCGGGCCAAAATAGCACAATACGAGGCTGGAATCTCCAGCGATATGCCCATCCGCCCAGGGCAGTTGTTTGTATTCGGCGGGGAGAAGCGGATCAATGTTGGTGATGATGTCCACGAGAAGTTCAAAGGTGGCATCGGGGGTGGTTTCCCGGAGGTTGCGGGCTTCTGCCATCGCCGCGGCCAGACGGACGAGATCGGGCAATTTGGATTTTCGGATCGCTTCAAAACATTGGAGGTAGGAGGGATTGCCATTCGCCAACGCGCCCAGACACAGGACCAAACTCGCGCGGGCGCGGGTGTGTCCTTCTTTTCCCAACCGACGGAGAATGACCGGGGCGATTTTACGGGCATCGATGCGGAAACAGGCGAGGAGATAGGCGGAGGCCGCGCGCACGTCCGGGTCGGGGTCTTCGAGCAGACGCACGTAGGTGGGGACAAATTTCTGTGCGGTCTGCCGGGTGCGTAACACCCACTGCCGTTCTTTGGCGAGTTGCGCTTTCATTTCCGGGTTTTCCAACACTTCGGGGCCATCAATTTGCTGGTGAACTTCCAACAGCGAATTGCCAGTGGCGAGATGGGCAATCAACACGAGCAATTCATCCCGGCCTGCAACATCGGTGTGTTGCGCCAGTTCGATCAAAAAAGGCACCACGAAGGCGCTGGCTTCAAAGACAACACCGTGGTGCCAGATATTGGTAAATAAAACACTCATCGCTTCTTCGCGTTCGTGCGCTTTATTGGATGCCAGGGCACGAATTAAAATGGGGAGGTCACCGGCATCTCCAAACGCGTGGGTTAATTCACTCCAGTTGACAGTATCTAGTTTTTCCAACATTCGAAACCTCCAAAAAAGTTTATAGTGTTTAGGTGTAACTACTCACCCAAGAGTAGGAAACCCCGAAAAAAAAGGATGGAAGGGGGGATGTACATCCCCCCTTCCATCCTTTTTTTTCGGCGAAGCTCTTTATTTGGCCTGAGTAGTTATATTTAGGTGATAGTTATTTTGGAAATGACTGTCACCTGGTTTTGACAACTCTATTGGTCAACTGACCACTAATATAGCATTTTTGTTCTAATTTGTCAACATTTATTGTGCAATTGCACAATGGAGTTGACGAGCCAAAGGAATTTTGATAAGATCAAGCAAATCAGCAATATCTGATACTCCAATCGTCAATCGCCTTCTATGGACGCTCAATACCTCGCCGATCAAGTCTTCAACCGCCGCCGCACGCTTGGCCTCAGTCAAAGCGAGTTGGCGGATCGCGCGGGGATTTCGCGGAACTACGTTTCGCTGATCGAACGCGCGGAAGCGGCGAACCTCTCCATCAACGTGCTCAATCACCTGGCAACGGCGCTTGGAGTCACCTCCGCCGAATTGACCGGGGAGGCGCAGGAAGCCCACACGCTGATTCCGCCCGCCCTCCGTGATTTTGCTCTGCAAGCGGGGTTGAGTTTCGAGACGGTAGATCGCCTGGCGCGCATCCCCCGACGGGGTGCGGAACCGCGTTCGCCCGCGGAATGGGGGGCGTTGTTTGAGGCGGTGAGGGGATATTTGGAGTAATCAGTGACCAGTATTCAGTAACCAGTAGTCAGTAGACAGTAATCTGACCACTGGTCACTGAACACTGATTACTGACCACTGAACAGCACCTATGTACAACCACCCCGGTCATCTCTTTCTCGAACAGCACACTTCCGTACAAACGTTGGATGATGTCCTGGCGTATGTGCATTTCCTTCGCAGGCGGGCGAACATAGACGACGTGTCTCCGGCCAATCTCCCCGCCATTTACGAACATTTCGGCATTCCCACCCCCAAACGCGCGGCTCTGCCCAACCAGCAAGGGTTATTATTGATCCCTGAAATCGGGTTGATCCTGATCAACCAGGATGATCTCGAAACCCGCCAACGTTTCACCGAGGCGCATGAGCTGATGGAACTGCTTTTTAACGCTTTGCCGGACGGGAAAGGGTGGGCGCGCCATCAAAAAGGCCCGTTCAAACATGGGACGAAGGAGTGGCTCTGCAACCGGGGTGCGGCGGATTTGCTGATGCCCCCCCATGTGTTTGAAACCCGCGCCCGTGAGGAGGGGGTATCGTTCAATACCGCCCAAAAGCTCTCGCGTACGTTCAACGTCTCCCCCACCGCCTCGCTTGTTCAACTCGCTCGGCTGTCGCCCAGCCCGCACGCGGTCGTTTTATGGCGCATGAAACACAAAAAAGGCGATGAGGCTCAAAAAAACCATCCCGCCCAAATGAGTCTGTTTGGGGAGACGCCGCACGGGCCTGCGAAAAAATTGCGGGTGGAGTGGGCGTTGGGCAAACAAAATGGCTTCCTGATCCCGCAAAACAAATCCGTGCCCGAACAATCCGCCATTTTCGCGGCCTGGCAGGGGGGGCAGTTCACCGCCGGGGAGGAACTGCTCGATCTGGGTGCGGTGCAGGGTCGCTTTCGCAGTGAAAATCTGCCGTTTGAAGCCGAAGGGGAGCGGAGGGTGCTCTCGTTGTTGGAATGGCGGAAATAATTTAAGCCTCTGGGCTGGTACAATATCAGGAATGGACTCTCCCAGCCGATACAAATCTCCCTACAAAAAACTCAAAATTGGCGTCATTGGCTATAGCCGCCCAAACATTGACGAAGCGCACGCGCGCGCCCTTCTTCAGGCTTGTTTCAAAAAATTCATCGTGCAGGCCAAAGTGGAACGCCTGCAAGTGGAAATCGTCAGTGGTCTTACCAACGCCGGGGTGCCCAAAGTGGCCTACGAATTGGCCGCCCAGTGGCAGATAAAAACCGTTGGCATCTCTGCCCGAGAGGCTCTACAAGCAGAAAGCGGGATTTTTCCCGTCATGAAACAAATGCTCATTGGACACCATTTCGGGGATGAATCGGCTTTTTTCATCAACTACATCGATTGTCTGGCTCGCATCGGCGGGGGCGAACAAAGTATGAAAGAAACAGAAATGTTCAAAGAAAAACTACAGAACGATCCCAAATTGCTGGCCCACTGGTTGCTTGAACACGAATTAGCCTTGATTTGACCCTACAAAATTTCGCAACTGTGCCGGGGGAATGCCGAGAATCTCCTCGAGGCTGAATAGACGATTTATCCAAAATTCATCTTGATGAAGAAGAGGCGCGGTACAATCGGTTTTGTGAACCCAGCAAATCTCCCTTTTAAACTCTCCCTCCCTACCGTCAAACACGTCCTCACCGTCGCGAGCGGGAAAGGTGGCGTCGGGAAAACGACCGTGTCGGTCAACCTCGCGCTCGCACTGCTGAAGGCGGGGTATCGGGTGGGGTTGTTTGATGCGGACCTGTATGGCCCCAACATCCCGATCATGCTCGGCGTGCGGCGCACCGGCTCGACCAAGGGCTACATCCCGGTCGCTCGCCAGGAACGCGCGGCTTACGTCCCCCCGCTCGAACGGTTTGGGCTAAAAGTCATGTCCATCGGCCTGCTGATTGGCGAAAAAGACACTATTGTCCCCGATTCCCGCTTTGCCGGGCACATCATCCGCCAAACAATGCAGGATGTCCAATGGGGCGACCTGGATTATCTCCTCGTGGACTTCCCTCCCGGCTCCGGCGAACCCCAACAAACCCTCCTCAAAACCATTCGCTTCGACGGTGCGATTGTCGTCACCACGCCACAAGACCTTTCTTTACTGGATGCCGGTCGTTCGTTGGGTCTGTTCCGTCAAAATGGGATTCCGATTCTCGGCCTGGTGGAAAACATGAGTTACCTGATTTGCCCGCACTGTGGCGAACAGGTCGAGGTCTTTCACCGCACGCCGCACGATTGGGCCGTACAGGATGAAACCATCGAACTGCTCGGACGCGTCCCGATGGACATCGCCATCAGCCGGGGCATCGACAAAGGCCACCCCCTCATGCAGGATACCCCCGATGCTGGGCATCCCGATGCCGGGCATCGCGATGCCGGGCCAGCCACTGCCTTCCGCGACATCGCCGCCCGCGTGACAACCTACTTCAATCATGCGTAAAACCTGTTTGTGGTTGCTCGCGGTCATCCTCCTGTTTGCGTGCAGTCCCACCACACAAATTCAAGACTCCGTTGCCCAGGCGTTGACAGAGACTCAGGCCGCGCTTCCGACGATTTTCCCCACGTTCACCCCCCTGCCGACCCGCACACCGTTCCCCACCCGTACCCCCCTCGGAGGAGGACCTCTCCCCAACCTCACCCCACCCCCAGCGGGAACCGAAATCCCCCCCGTGGAAGGAACAGCCACCGCGTCCGGAGCTTATCCCCCTCCGGCGACGATAACCCCGCCCCCTCCGGCAAACGCCACGCCAACCCCCATAAGCGTGACGCCCACCTCCACCGTCGCCAACGCCACCCTCATCCCCAGCCCCACCGCTGGCGGATACCCCCCGCCCGAGTCTAAACCGACCGCCACTTCTGTGGGCGCCTATCCCCCGCCCTCAGTCAGCACCTTCACTCCCAGCC